>Ga0164243_10000207_pt1 | contig 131966 bp, 89 predicted proteins | sample OricompcompostOP_FD_108781 | JGI IMG/M metagenome (GOLD analysis project Ga0164243, IMG submission 108781) | Organic Plus compost microbial communities from Emeryville, California, USA - Original compost - Organic plus compost (OP) | ecosystem: Engineered > Solid waste > Mixed feedstock >...
ATGGAAAGACCTATTTTGATATTATTATGGAGATTATTGCAGAGCATCGCAATATCAGGCTGATTGAAAAATAAAGTTAATTTTACCGGATCCGCAGCATCTGAGCAGGCGTTCTTTTTATTTTTTTTCGCAGGCGTTTAATTTTCCGTATTTGCTGGAAACGCCTCAAATAAGGCCTTCATTTTGGCTGCGACCTCAGGATAGTCTTTGATCACATTGGTGCGCTCGGCAGGATCTGCATTCAGCTGAAAGAGTTCTTCCGCGCCGGCCTCGGGTGTTGCCGTGATACTGCCGCTTTTTTGAGCGGGAACGCGGCGGTATTTCCAGCCATCCTGGGTTCTGACGGCTTCTGCCTTGCCGTGGTTGACGATAAAAACAGGTTGGTGGTCATAGCTTCTGGCAGGTATTGCACCTGTTAACAGACTGCTGATGTCCTGACCGTCCAGGGTTCTGCCCTGAGGCAGTTCCGCCCCTGTCCACTTTGCCAGCGTTGGCAGGATATCCAGATTGCTGATCATATTACTAAGCGTGGCCGGGGGCAGGTGATTTTTCCAGTACATGATAAACGGCTCTCTGACGCCACCTTCATAGGACTGACCTTTGGAGCCTCTGAAAACGCCTTTTGTTCCGGGATGCCAGCGCCTGGTTACCCCGTCCTGCGCGCAGCGGTCCGGAAAATCAATCCAGGGGCCATTGTCGCTGGAAAAGATAAAAATGGTGTTTTCCAGTAAGCCCTTTGCCTGCAGCTTTTGCCAGATAAGTGCAAGGTTTGAATCCAGGTCTTCAACCACGGCGCCCAGCGCGCCGCCCGTTTTTCTTTTTTCCCTTAAAAAAGAAGCCGACGCTGCATAGGCAATGGGCAGGTGCGGCATATTATAGGCCAGATACAAAAAGAAGGGTTGATCCTTTTTTTGCGCATCCAAAACAGTAATAGCTTCTTTGGTATATAAACGGGTAAGTAAAGAATCCTCCGGCTTTATAATGACCGGTGTCCGGCCCCTGAAAATTTTTATCGTGGTATCTGTCTTTACATACGGTGCCCGGTAATCATGACTATAAAGCATGCCAAAATAGCTGTCAAAACCCTGAGCAGTGGGGTAATTGTAGGCCTTGTGGTCCCCTAAGTGCCATTTGCCGATCATGGCCGTTTTATAACCTGCTTTTTTAAGCATCTCCGCAATGGTGACTTCCTGGTCATGCAGCCCCCGTTTGGAACCGGGGCCGATCGGGTCCGGCAGATCATAACGCGATGCGTATCTGCCCGTCAGTAACGAGGCTCTGGAAGGCGTACAGGAGGGGCTGGATACCACATAGTTGGTGGCCCGGATGCCTACCCTGGCCACTGAATCCAAAAAAGGCGTCATGATGACCGGGTTGCCATAACAGCTCAGATCAGAATAGCCCATATCATCGGTGAGTACAAAAATAATATTGGGTTTTTGCTGAGCCATGATGCCGGTAGCAGAAAAGCATCCCATCAGTAGCGCTAATAAGGCCGGAAAGTAAAGCCGTTTCATAATCTTGTCTTTTTGTCTTTTAAGGAGTGGCATATATGCCTTATGTGTATAATATACAACACCCATTTTGCCGGGTGTTTGCAGTCCGGTTGTTACAAGCCGGAAATATTTTCAAGTTAAGGAAATTACGGCTGAAAACGTAAACACAAACGCTTAAAAGCGCGGAAAATAGTTTTTTTTGTTGCCAGAAAGAAACGATCTACTTTTGACTTTTAATATTTACGCCATAAAAAGAAGAAAAATAAAACTTCAGTGGGGGTAAAACGAATCTAAGGTTACCTATAATCGTTATGAACTGAAATTGCCTGAGGGCTGATCCTTGCTTGAAATTGCGCCGGATTGTTGTCGTTGTCAGCCTGAAGCATATATGTTTTTTGATTTTGCTTTTAAAATGGAGTTATCCTCAAAACGAAAATTTTCGAAAATTTTTGATCTGATTTATTATAGCAAACGCAACAGAATTTAATGATTCCTTCATAATTAATCAATGTGGAGGTGACACAGAGAAAGGAATTTTGCAGCGGCAAAAAATTGAGGTGATGTAAAGACTTTGAAGCGACACTTAAACAGATATACATTAAACATTAAACAGTAGCCATGAAAAGAAAAAAAATTTTTGCCATTTTGGCCAGCTGCCTGTTTGCTGCCGGCGCCAAGCCGTTACTGGCACAAACAGGCCCCGGCATTACAGGGCAGGTACACAGCGATGTGGGCGCCGCAGTGGGGGGCGCCACAGTAGTCCTTTATAATCAGGATAGTTCCTTTAGCCGGCAGGCGGTCGCCGATGAGGGCGGCCGGTTCGGTTTTTACGGGATCCCCAAAGACAACTATAATGTGCGGGCCCGCTTTATTGGCTTTAAACCCGCCGTTATATCCGATATACCTTTTAAAGCGGACAGTACGCTACAGCTCAATATTGTACTCTCAGCAGAGAACAACAGCCTGGACGAAGTCGTTGTGGTCGGTTACGGTAAACAAAAAAGAGCCAATCTGACCGGTGCTGTAGCCCAGGTGAGCGGCGAAGTGCTGGAAAGTCGCTCATTACCCAATATCAGCCAGGGCCTGCAGGGAATGGTGCCCAACCTGAACCTGGTACCGCAGGACGGCAAGCCTACACAGTCAGCCGAGTTTAATATCAGGGGTAATACCTCCATCGGACAGGGAGGCAGCGCGCTGGTGCTGATTGATGGGGTACAGGGAGATCCCAGCCTGTTAAACCCTAATGATGTAGCCACGGTCACGGTACTCAAAGACGCGGCTTCTTCTGCTATCTATGGTGCCAGAGCCGCCTACGGCGTTGTACTGATTACGACCAAAAGCCCGAAGAAAGACCGGGTCTCTATTAACTATAGCGCGGACTATTCTTCCAAGCAGCCGACCGTCGTTCCGGACATTGTGGATAACGGGTATAAATATGCCACCATGTTTGATTCCGCCTGGAGTGCCTGGAATGATTATTCTCAGACGGCGCAAAATATCAATAAAACACAGCCTTTTTCCAAGGCATATTTAGAAGAATACAAAAGACGTAATGATGATCCTTCCCTGCCAAAGGTAGAGACGGATAAGGATGGTAACTATGTCTATTACGGCAATACCAACTGGTATGATCTCTTGTATAAAGATCACTTAGGGGCTACGAGCCAAAACCTGTCGATCTCAGGCAGCAGTGAAAAGACCAGTTTTTATCTCACAGGACGTTACTACGGTCAGGGTGGTCTGTTCCGGTATAATTCAGATGACTACCATATGTATAACCTGACGGGAAAGGGTACCGTTCAGGTATTTCCCTGGCTGCAGATCACGGATAATTTTCAGTTCTCCAACAGGTATTATCACAATCCGCTCAACGTCGGTGAAGGGGGAAGTATCTGGCGCAACCTGGCTGATGAAGGTCATCCTTCCTCTATGCTCTTCAATCCGGACGGAAGCCTGACTTTCTCAGCGGCCTATACGGTGGGAGACTTCGTGTATGGCAAGAACGGACTGGATTTAACAAAGACGGTCATCCGTAATACCACGGGTTTTGTGGCGGCTTTCTTAAATGATAAGTTACATATCCGCGGTGATCTTACTTTTCAGAATACCAGAGAGGATCAAAAGCAGATCCGGGTCCAGGTGCCTTACAGCAACACCGAGGGTGTAATTGCCTATGTGGGGACGGCCTATAATGACTTAAATCAGCATCAATACAAGACAGATTATCTGGCGACCAATATTTATGCAGACTATGAAACGCATTTGGGAGATCATTATCTGAAAGGGATGATCGGCTATAACTACGAGCAGTCCGTGTATAATGCGTTTTCTGCCGGAAGAAACGGCCTGATCTACGCCGATGCCTCGGATATCAACCTGGCCCTCGGGCAAAGCATCAATACCGCCGGCGGGTATGAAAAGTGGGCGATCCTGGGCGGGTTCTACCGCCTGAATTATTCTTATAAGGACAGATATCTCATAGAACTGGACGGACGTTATGATGGTTCTTCCAAGTTTCCGACGGACCAGCAGTTTGCTTTTTTCCCTTCCGCTTCCGCCGGATGGCGTCTGTCTAAAGAATCGTTCTGGCATGTGTCTCCTAAAGCCATTTCTGACCTGAAGATCAGGGCTTCCTATGGTTCATTGGGTAACGGGAATATTGCATCCTATAATTACCAGGAGCGCTTCGCGATTACGCAATCGGGACGGGTAATCAACGGCGTTCTGGGCCAGTATACAAGTTCTCCCAGCATCGTGCCCAATGGCCTGACCTGGGAAACAGCTACAACGGCCGACCTGGGGCTGGACGCCAGTTTGCTCAGCAACCGCCTGAATATTACCGGCGACATCTATCGCCGTAAAACAACAGATATGTTTACCGTAGGGCGGACTTTGCCTGCAGTATTTGGAGCCACCGTGCCCAAGGGCAACTATGCGGATATGACCACCAAGGGCTGGGAAGTTTCCGTCACCTGGGCAGATGCCTTTAACCTGCATGACCGCCCGTTTGGCTATAGCATCGGTGTATGGATGTCCGATTATACAGCCACTATTGACAAATATAATAACGAGACCCGGACGCTGACAGATTATTATGCCGGACAGAAGGTAGGAGAGATCTGGGGCTATGTGACAGACGGCTTCTGGACCCAGGCAGATGTAGCGGATGCCAAGGCATCCCAGGCATTATTTAAATCTTCCAACTCCGGCACCTGGTTGCCGGGTGATATCAAGTTCAAGGATCTCAACGGAGACGGCGTGATTAATAATGGGGATAATACGGTAGATAACCCCGGTGATATGCGGGTGATCGGTAATTCTACGCCGCGCTACAATTTTGGTATCACACTTTCCGGGGACTATGCAGGGTTTTACCTGAGTTTGTTTTTCCAGGGTGTGCTCAAACAGGACTGGTGGCCGGGAAGCGAAGCGGATGTATTCTGGGGACAGTATAACCGCCCCTATAATTATGTGTTCAAATCGCAGCTCGATGACATCTGGTCTGAATCGAACCCCGAGGCCTACTTCCCCAGATACCGCGGCTATGTCGCACAAAATGGTTCAGGGGAGCTATACGCTAAACAGACCAGGTATTTGCAAAACGTCCGGTACATCCGGCTGAAAAATGCGCAGATCGGTTATAATTTCCCCAAAGACTGGCTCAGCCGCATGCATATCCAGAGTGCGAAAGTGTACGTGTCAGGCGAAAACCTCTGGTCCGCTTCCCCGCTGTATAAACATACCAGTGCCATGGACGTGGAAAGCATCCAGGGCTCTGATAAGGTGCTGACGAATGGTACGAACGGTAATGGTAATAATTACCCGATCCTCAAAAGTCTGACCCTGGGTCTGAGTGTTAATTTTTAAAGCCCCTAAAACGAATTATTATGAAATACAGAATAATGTTATACCTGTCTGCACTGATTGTTTTGGGTGCAGGCTGTACCAAACAGCTCGATCAGACCGCTAAAAGTACGGCCACCAGAGACGCCGTATTCAGCAGTGAAGATGGTCTTAAAGTCTATACGCTTTCTTTTTACAATATGTTACCTGACATCAACACGACTTTCAGGACAGATGCCACTCTTTCTGATTTTGGCGCCACCAGCAGTGTGCCGGACTATATCAGGGAAGGCGCCTACTCTTCCAGAGAGGCCAATGGATGGGACTGGACGAACCTTCGTAACATCAATTATTTTATACAAAACTGTACCGATCCCAGCGTGCCTGAAGAGATCCGCAATAACTATCTGGGGCTGGCGAAATTTTTCAGGGCTTATTTCTATTTTGATAAGCTGGTGCGTTTCGGGGACGTGCCCTGGTACAGCGCGCCGCTGAGCATAGAAGATACCGCTTTACTGTATAAGGGGCGCGATAGCCGTTCTCTGATTATGGATTCCATAATCGCTGATCTGGATTTTGCCGCCAGTAATATGACCGAGATAGATGAGCCCACCCGGAGTCAGATTACAAAGTCAGTGGTCTGGGGATTTAAATCCAGGGTCTGTCTTTTTGCCGGAACATTTCGCAAGTATCAAAAATCCTACAATCTGACAGGTACGGCAGAGCAGTACCTTAAGCTGGCTGCGGCCGCCGCTGATTCGGTTATTAAAAGTGGCGTGTACAGCCTGAATACCGGTGGAGATCAGCCTTACAGAAATCTGTTTATCAGTGAGGCTCCCGTTTCTTCAGAGATCATGCTGGCCGATGTCAGCAGCGTGGCCCTGTCTAAATTTAATGATGCCAACTGGTATTTCACCAGCGCCACCTATGGCAGCCGTTTTAGCTTTACCAGGACCTTTATCAATACTTATCTGATGCGCGACGGTACGCCTTTTACAGATGTTCCCGGGCATGCCACCATGGTTTTTGCAGATGAAGTGAAAAACAGGGATCTCAGGTTGCAGCAGACAATCCGTATGGGTAACTACCAAAGGGTTTCGGGGGGCAATAAAGTAGCGGCGCCACCGGTTTTTTCCTATACCTATACAGGGTATATGCCGATTAAGTGGTCGCTGGATGATATGTATTATGATGGAGGAAGTCTTAATACCAACTCTGTTTCCTTGATGCGGTATGCAGAAATTCTTTTGAATTACGCGGAAGCGAAGGCAGAACTTGGCACATTGACGGATCAGGACTGGGCGCTGACGGTCGGCGCGCTGCGCCGCCGCGGCGGTATTACCAGCGGCCTGAACATGAAGCCAACCCGTGTGGACCCGTATATGCAAAAGACATATTTCCCTGATGTCAGCGACGCGGCTATTATGGAGATCAGAAGGGAGCGCGCTATAGAGTTATGCCTGGAAGGGTTTCGCTTCGATGATCTGATCCGGTGGAAACACGGCGAATTGCTGGAGCTTCCCTGGAATGGCTTTTATGTGCCCTCACTTAACAAGCCCATGGATCTGAATGAAGATGGTAAGGCAGACGTCTATTTTTACACAACAGCGCCCTCCAGTAAGGAAAGCCAGATTACCTATATAGATGTATCCAAGCAGCCGCAGGTGCTGTCTAATGGCACGTCCGGTGAACTCCACTGGCTGGATAATATTACCAGGAAATGGCATGACTATCAGTATCTCTATCCCATTCCTTATGCGGACTTACAGGTGAATCCGAACCTGAAACAGAATCCGGGATGGGAAGAGTAAGAAAAGAGGTTTAGTGTTTTCGTTTAAGTGAAGATTCGGTTTGCAATTGACTTGAAGTTGGTTTAATGTTGATTTGCATTCCAGAGATTAGCCTGCATGGGCTGCTTTATCTCAGAAGCAGCCCGTCAGCTAATCTTAACGGAACCTTTAAGGAGGCTGGCTTTTGCAGTAAGTTTTGCTATCTTTAGTCCGTAGGAAATGATTTTAAACAGAACATTATTTAACGAGCGCTGACCCCTCAGTTATTTTGAGCTGATCAGACAAAAACTGTTATTCAGTATGAAAACTATTGGAATGAAAAGACAAGACAGGCAAATGAAAACAAAGCGTTTGATAGTCGCGGCATTTATCGCCTTATGGGGTGCCACTGCCCTTCAGGCCACCGCACAAACCATGCGGGTGGCCAGTTATAATATCCGTAATGAGAATACCTACGATACGGGTAACTTATGGAATGACCGGGTGGCTCATGTAGCGGCGCTCATTAAATTTCATGAATTCGATATTTTTGGCGTGCAGGAAGCGCTCGAGCATCAGCTGGAAACCCTGCAGGCAGCCTTGCCCGGTTACGCATATTATGGCATCGGCAGGGACGACGGTAAACAGGCCGGCGAACATGAATCTATTTTTTATAAGACCACTAAATTCGACTTGCTGGATAAAGGCGATTTTTGGTTGTCGGCGACCCCTGATGTGCCCTCAAAAAGCTGGGATGCGCCCTGCTGTAACCGTATTTGCAGCTGGGTAAAACTCAAAGCCAGGTCGTCGGGAAAAACCTTTTACGTGTTTAATGCGCATTATGATTATGAGAAGGATTATGCGCGTAACCAGAGCAGCCTGTTGATGCTTAAAAAGATTGCAGCCATTGCCGGTAACAGTCCGGTGATCATGGTAGGTGATATCAATGGTGACAATAACAGCAGCTGGTATAAATCACTGGAAGCTTCAGATAAGCTTGAGGACAGTTATGTGCTGGCCAAAGATCCGTATATGCCAAGAGGCTCTTTCAATGAGTTTGGCAAATATGAAGACGGTGAGCTGATCGATCATATATTCTGTTCAAAAGATTTTAAGGTGGGTAAATGGGGGGTATTAAGCGATACGTATGGTAAGCTTAAGTTTCCCTCTGACCATTGTCCCGTTATGACCGTACTTACTTTAAAATAGTAATTTTTTTTTGATCTTGCTTAGGATCATTATTTACACCCGGCCCACCGAAAGGTGGGCCATTTTTTAATAGCTGCGTCCTGCCTTAACTACATGCCCCTGCGCACGTATCCGGCAAATTACAGGTTTTATAGGCGAGATACTCCCTGCCGGCCAAATCACTGCTCCTGGTTTTTACTTTGCCGTAGTTTAAAGCCTGTTCTCACAAATTTTCAGAAAAAAGACTGCTTATCTTACCGGAAACGGTTGCGTAAATAAACAGTAATGCCTTAGCCGGTTTCTGTTAACTTAGCCATCTATGTGCGGCCTGCATGAGTGGGGCATAAGTGACAGTTCTTATAAAGATATTAAACACATCAAAACCAAATATATGCATACAAAATGTCTTCCCCGGTGGCGACAGCTGGCCATAGCCGCAGCTGCGCTGCTGCCGGTGTCCGGGCTAATGGCCCAGCAGGGAAATAAGGCAGCGATCTACCACAAAGGCTGGATTGATTTTAATAAGAACGGCAAAATGGATGTTTTCGAAAACCCACGGGCATCCGTCGACAAAAGGGTGGAAGATCTCCTCTCTCAGATGAATCTGGATGAAAAGAGCTGTCAGATGGCGACGCTTTACGGTTACCGGCGGATCTTAAAAGATTCTCAGCCGACGCCCCAGTGGCACAGTGAAATATGGAAAGACGGTATCGCCAATATTGATGAAAATCTGAATAATGTACCCAATCATACTGGTAAACATACCAGTTTCGGGTATCCTCATAGCACCCACGCAGAATCTATGAATAATGTGCAGCGCTGGTTTGTGGAGGATACCCGTTTGGGTATTCCTGTAGACTTCACCAATGAAGCCATCCACGGATTATGTTCCGATGGGGCAACCCCTTTTCCGGCGCCTATATCCATCGGCAGCACCTGGAATAAAGCGCTGGTGCATATGGCTGGCGATGTGGTCGGAAGAGAAGCGAAGGCCTTAGGCTATACCAATGTTTACGCGCCGATACTGGATCCTTCCAGGGACCCCAGGTGGGGGCGCGTCGTGGAGACCTATGGTGAATCCCCGTTTCTGATCGCCTCGCTGGGCACGGAAATGGTCAAAGGGATCCAGCAAAACGGAGTGGCATCTACCTTAAAACATTTTGCGGTATATAGCGTACCCAAGGGTGGCCGCGACGGAGAAGTCAGAACCGATCCGCATGTCGCGCCCAGAGAGATGCATGAGATTTTCTTATATCCTTTTAGAAAGGTAATTGAGCAGGCACATCCCATGGGCGTAATGAGCAGCTATAATGACTGGGACGGCCAGCCGATCACAGGCAGCCATTATTTTTTAACTACCTTACTCAGAGAGCAGTTTGGTTTCAGGGGCTACGTGGTATCGGACAGCAAGGCTGTTGAATTTCTGTACGAAAAGCATCATGTCGCCCGTGATTTTGAAGATGCTACCAGAGAAGCGGTTGAGGCGGGGCTGAATGTGTGGACCAACTTTAATCAACCGAAATATTATATCAACAATGTGCGCAACCTGGTAAAAGCCGGTAAGCTGGACATCGCCACCGTCAATGACAGGGTGCGCGATGTATTAAGAGTGAAATTTGAATTAGGACTGTTTGACCAGCCCTATGTGGCAGATCCAAAGGCCGCCGATCAGATTGTTCAGAATAAACAGGCCGATTCTGTGGCACTGGCTTTAAATCAGGAGTCAATTGTTTTATTGAAAAACCAGGACAATTTATTGCCCCTCAAGGCAGACAGCTATAAAAAAATCCTGATTACCGGCGAACTGGCCAGTAATGGCAGTTACGCGACCAGCCGGTACGGGCCCAATAATAATAAAGTAACCACGGTGCTGGAAGGCGTACAGGCCTTGCTGCAAAATGAACATTCAGGCAGCAAAGTCAGTTATGAAACGGGCGCCAAAGTGCTCAGCCCTTCATGGCCTGAATCCGAGATCCTGCCAACGGATCTGTCATCAGACGAGAAAGGTGCCATCGATAAAGCGGTGAAGGCGGCTGAAAATGCGGATGTCGTCATCGCCGTGCTGGGTGAAAACGAGCAAACTGTCGGAGAATCACTTTCCCGGTCTTCATTAGGCTTTCCGGGCAAACAGCAGGAATTATTACAGGCATTACAGGCAACAGGAAAGCCCGTCATACTGGTGCTTATTACGGGACAGCCCCTCACCATTAACTGGGCAGAGCAGCATATCCCCGCCATCATGACCACTGGCTTTCCGGGCCCGCAGGGCGGGACGGCCATCGCCCAGGCGCTTTTCGGTAAGTATAATCCGGGCGGCAGGCTGTCGATGACCTGGCCCAAGGCGGTGGGCCAGATCCAGTTTAATTTTCCTTTTAAAAACGGCAGTCAGCTGGATCAGGGCGGGCCTCACAAAAAAGAAGGCTATGGGCATACCAGGGTCAACGGTCCGCTGTATCCTTTTGGGTATGGGCTGAGTTATACCAGTTTTAAGTATAGTGACCTGAAAATAACCCCTGATCAGAAACACACCCAGGGAAATATCCATGTGAGCTGTAAAATTACCAATACCGGTAAACTGGCAGGTGATGAAGTGGTGCAACTCTACGTGAAAGATGTTTACAGTAGTGTTACCACCTATAATTCGGTTCTTAGAGGCTTTGAAAGAGTAAATCTGGCGCCGGGCGCCTCTAAAACGGTTTCTTTTGAATTGCAGCCAGATGATCTTGCGCTTATGAATAGCGATATGCACCGCGTTGTAGAGCCGGGTGATTTTGAGATCAGGGTAGGGGCTTCCAGTGAAGATATTCGCCTTAGGCAAATGATCACGGTGGAACCTTAATCTCTCTCTCTCTCTCTCTTTGCGCAAGAGAAATACGCGCCGGCAATCTAACAGGCCGTGCATCTGAGGCTTACGGCTTTCAGATGCACGGCCTGTTACTGTCTGGTATTTTGGCGTGCTTAAAAAGCGATACCGAGTTGAATCCTGCCGTACCACTGATTATGTGTCTGGGTTTTGGATTCTTTGGAGTCATAAACCAGCCCCAGTCCCATATTAAAAACGTTTCCGCTATACATCCAGCCAATGGTCTGGCGGTAACGCACATGATTCAGCTTACCGGTGTACGGCCCTTTGTCGGATCTGAAAAGCCCTCCCTGGATAGTGGCATTATAAATACTCAGCACCGTTTCCGGATAAAAATAGAAAAACGATTCGGTGGATGTACTGTTGAGATGGCTGTTCCAGAAAATGGTCTGACTGTTGCTGCCCATCCGGCCCAGGGACAGCACAGGTCCCAGACTTGCACCGGTGAACGTATTGCCTACTGAACCGCTGATGACAGGCAGGAGCTTAAAAACAGAGGACGGCTTGCGCAATAATGACAGGCTCGGAGACCAGCTCAGATCAGCGTTTACACCTACCTCGGTCTTAAGCTGATAATCCCACTCTTCCGGTTTGTACATATTAAAAAGGGAGTGAATCGCCTCCTGCATGGGCCTGCCCAGCGCCGGCGGCCCGATAGTGCCGATATTGACCCCCCAGCTGAAAAGATCGTCTCTTTTAGTAAAGGACAGCTGTCCGTAACGGGCATATAGGAAAGCGGTAACCGGTCGGTCCAGTTCTTCTTTTTTCAGGTAGCTTCCATTTTTTGCGTTGTACATTAACTGGCCGATCTCCAGCGTACGGATCGTTTTACAGGTGGTGTCTTTTTGGCTGTTCCAGCCAAAGAGTATTCTGAGTCCGTTGGTGTAGTAGCCATCGTTTCTGGTCAGTGTATAGCTGTCGTTGTCACTGGTCACCTGAATAAAGTGATGGCGATCCTTTTGCGCTAAAGCCGCTGCATGCATAACCACTGCCGACAGCAGCAGGAGCAACGGACGGCAAGGTATGGATGTCGATAAAGAGGATAACTTTAATTTCACGGTATGTCCTTAAAGAACAGCGCCGGTAAGGCGCGTGTCCCGGCACAAAATGTTTTGGTTGCAAATATCCGACGAGAGACGTTAACTAAATGTTTTCTTTTCGCCGTTTACCAGCTGTATCTGACCAGGTAAGGCAGATGGTCAGAAGCGAACCTGGTCGCTTCCGTATTCAAGACCTTAGTTTCTTCCACCTTAAAGCCTGCTTTTTTACCAGCCATAATATAGTCCAGTTTTACGCGGGGCTTATTACTGGGAAAGCTCAGCTGGCAGTTAGTGCAGCTGCGGTCAAAGGATTTTTCCAGTATGGATATGGGCTTGCTGTCCGGATGTGAATTTAAATCGCCTGCCAGGATTACCGGTATGGAAGAGGTGTCGGCCATACGGTTGGTCTCTGTTACTTCCAGGATGCGGTTGTCTTCATAGATGTAATCATAGTGCGCGCAGATAAAGCGGATGTCCTGACCGGAAGCAAGTGTGAGCGTGGCCACACTGTTTACCCAGTTTTCTGATCCCGGGTGGTCATTATGGGCTAAAAACACCGTCTGGGTGTCTTTCAGCGGATATTTAGATAATATGCCGATGCCGTATCCCCAGCCCGCTGTATCAGTAAAGGAGCGGGAATCACTATAATGATAATAACGCAGGCCGGTGAGTTCAGCTAATACTTTTGTCTGGTCCTGATTGTCTGAGCGTGACCAGAGGCTGTCTACTTCCTCAATGGCTACGATGTCGGGCTGCTGCGCTTTAATGACAGCAGCGACCTTACCAAGGTCTATTTTATGCGCTGTCTTGCTTAACCCCGGAGCTGCACCATGCAGTATATTGTAGGTCATTACTTTCAGTTCGCCATGCCCTTTTAAGAACTGGTGGGACTGATTCTGGCTATAGACAGAACTTATGCTCCCATAGAAAAGCGTTATACATAAGATTAAAATGCCGGTCCCTGCTTGTGCAAATTTCATCTGGTAAAAATTAAAATTCAAAAAAAGAGTATATAGGCTCCAGCTGTACACTTCATCGCCTTACAGGCAAATATAAAGAAGATTGCCCAATCCCGTAAGACAGGCCGTCTAAAGGTCGCAAAGCCAGCTATTGAGTGTTAATTAAAATTGTGTGTTGTATTATTAAAACCAGCTGCACAGATTGACCTGCCCTTGTTATGTCAGCAGGCAAAAGAGGCCTGACGGGCGACAGGTTTAGGAAGAGATATCGTTGATTTACTATCTTTGTTTCACAGCTTTTCAATAAATCAAAAGAGCTGAGTTGCAAAATGATAAAAAAGAAAACATTTGCCGATAAGGTCCTGGACTTCCATCGGGCGCTGCATTACAATGAGGAGCTGCCGCCCGGATTCGGCGTGCTGAATCCCATTCAGGAAACAGCAGGCGTACCAGGGATAATGGAAAGGTTCTATAAGAAATACTATAATGACAACAAAACCCGTAAGTTCATTATCGGTATTAACCCGGGAAGACACGGAGCAGGTACGACAGGCATTCCTTTTACAGATTCCAAAAGGCTTAAAACACTATGTGGTATCGCATCTGATTTACCGTCCACCCACGAAGTCTCCGCACATTTTGTATATGATATGATTGCTGCCTATGGTGGTGTAAATGCTTTTTACGGGGATGTGTATATACAGTCCATGTTTCCGCTGGCTCTTGTCAGACAAAGCAGTAATAAAGACGGGTGGGTAAATTGCAACTACTATGATGATCCCAGACTGATTGAAGCGCTGGAGCCCTATATGCGTGCAAAACTTAAAGAGCAAGTTGCTTTTGGGGTAGAGCAATCTACGGCTTATGTGTTGGGTAAGAAGAATGCAAAATACTTCGAACGGTTGAATCAAAAAGAAAAGTTGTTTGAAAGGACAGTAATACTGCCGCATCCCCGCTATATTCAGCAATACCGATCCAAAGACAAAGACCTGTTTATCACCGAGTATATTGAAGCGTTAAAGCCCCGCTAAGGGCAGCAAGTTAATATAGGCGTAGTTGTTGGGCCAGCCCCGGCTTTTCTAAACAGCATTTGTGTAAGTGTCAAAAAAATCAATGACTTACCTAAAAGGTTGAAGATTTACTAGTTTTTTTGTAACCTTGTACAAAGCTATACAGATGATACAAGAGAAAAACTTAAAGATGTCATTTGCGGAACTATCCTTGAGGGGACGGGAGATTCTTGCACGGCAATCAGAAACCACTTATGCCGAAGCTTTGAAACAAGTCCAACGATTAAAAAAGAATTCGAAGGTCGTGCAGTCATCAAAGAAAGGCAGGCCAAATACTTAAGCGAGTATTGCCATCAGGGGTATCAGGCGTAATGACTATTTTCATGAAGCTTCTGATTTGTTACATGAAGCTATGCACGATGAAAATGTGATCCCGGGTAGACGGACTCCGATTAGATACTTTCCTTATTCCAGTATATTTCCCGGATAGCCGTTTCTTTTTGCAATTTAGATAGCACTGTTTTCATTTTAATGCCATCCATCTGATCAAAATGGAATTCAATGGTGCAGTATTCCCGGTTTTTATCAAATGAAAAACTGGCCACATCGAGCGCTTCCTGACCAAATAGCTGTGTAATAATGTCTGCAGGATTAGCATTGGTATCGATAGTAATCTTAAGATATTTACGCTTAAAGCGTTTAGCGAACCGTTTCTCAAAAGGCTGCAGCCCCCAAAGGATGATAAGTGCTAAGGCAGTCGCACAAATACCTGCCGTATACATACCGCTACCGATGGCCAGACCGATGGCAGACACCGCCCAAAGGCCGGAGGCTGTTGTAAGGCCTCTTATGAGGCCCGGTTTTAAAAATAAAATGGTACCTGCTCCCAAAAAGCCAATACCGCTGATTACCTGCGCGGCGATACGGGAGGGGTCTAGTTCGACACCAGGCGTCCCCAGGATGTCAGAAAAACCAAAAGCAGAGACAATCATCGCCAGTGTAGCCCCCACACATACCATCATATGTGTTCTCAGGCCCGCTACCCAGTCCTTTCTCTCTCTTTCCAGCCCGATGACTGCCCCTAAAACGGCTGCCAGTGCAAGGCGCCCGATTGTTTCTCCAGTACTGATCATACAATATGCTTTATCTCATGGTAACTTGTTCTAAGATAGCTTTTTTTATCAGAAAAAACGCCACCTAAAATGTAAATGCCGGTTAAAATAGGTAAATTCGTCGGGTTAGTTCCGCTTCTGTATGATCACACTTAATTTTTTTTGATTAAAATATGCGTTTATTTACCCACTCAATGCTCACGTGTGTAACCCGTACCGCTTCTCTTCTTATTGCCGGCACGCTATTGCTTACAACAAATGCGCAGGCGCAGGATAATACCTATCACGAAGCCAACCGGCCGCAAATGCATTTTACACCAAAGGCACACTGGATCAATGATCCCAACGGGCTATTGTATCTGAACGGCAAATATCATCTTTTCTACCAGTATTATCCGGAGGCGATCAACTGGGGGCCAATGCATTGGGGGCATGCCGTCAGTAAAGATCTGATACATTGGCATGAATTGCCTATCGCCCTTTATCCAGACAGTCTGGGGTATATTTTTTCCGGCAGCGCCGTATTTGACCAGCATAATACCAGTGGCCTGGGAACGGCGGCTAACCCGCCGATGGTGGCCATCTTTACGCATCATGATCCAGCCAGAGAAAAGGGAGGTTCAACAGATGTGGAGCGGCAAAGTATCGCCTACAGCCTGGATGAAGGCAAGACCTGGACAAAATATGCAGGTAATCCCGTTGTCGACAACCCGGGTGTAAGGGATTTCAGAGATCCTAAAGTCATCTGGTATGCGCCAGAGAATAAATGGATTATGGTGGTAGCGGCAAGCGACAGAGTGCGTTTGTATGCGTCTAAAAATTTGAAACAGTGGACAGAGATCAGTCAGTTTGGTAAAGACAGAGGCTCTCATGGCTCGGTATGGGAGTGCCCGGATCTTTTCCCCATGAAAGCAGGGAAGCAGACAAAGTGGGTATTAACCGTCTGTGAGGGAAACGGAGGGCCTAATAAAGGCTCCGGCATCCAGTATTTTATCGGCGATTTTGACGGGAAAGCCTTTAAGAGTGAGCAAACAGAAGCGAGATGGCTGGAAGCCGGGCCGGATGATTATGCCGGCAATACGTGGAATAATACCCGGGGCAGAAGACTGTATATCGGCTGGATGACAAATCTGATGTATGCCGGCAACGTACCTGCCAGTTCCTGGCGCGGACAAATGACGATTCCAAGAACGCTGGAGTTAGACAAAGTTGACGACAAATATTATCTTATGCAGCGTCCTGTTGCTGCCCTTCAAAACCAGATAAAGGACAAAATAGGTGTCGCAAATATCGCAGGGCGTCATGGTGGTGTGGCATCGCTCAGCTATCAGGCAAACGGCGATCCTGTCCTGTTGAATATCGAGCAAAAAAAGCAAAATTCAGGGTTTGAACTTCTGTTTTCAAGTGCATCGGGCGACACGCTGAAACTGGGTTTTGACCTTGCAAAAAACAAATATTATATAGACAGACAAAAAGCCGGCGATATGGGCTTTGCCAGCGGGATGGACGGCGTCTTGTGGGCACCCAGGGTGGTGAATGCCGCAAGTACTTTACAGGTCCTGCTGGACAGAAACTCGATAGAGGTTTTCGCGGATAAGGGCACAGCTGTTATGACAGCGCTTTATTATCCGAAAAGCTATTTTGATAAAGTGCAACTAAGTAAGCCGGATGGAACAAAACAAGACGTAAAGATCAGTATGGACGCTTATACACTGAAAAGTATCTGGGCTGATCAACAGTAGCCCCCGACAATACTACAGGAAACCTGTTTATTTTTAAATCAATAGCCCTGCTCTTTATATGTATAATGAAGAGCAGGGCTATCTGTTATCAGCATCCGGTTATTTTGCGATATAGACCGTTTTAATGTTGACGAACTCATGAATGCCATGCAGCCCCAGTTCTCTGCCGTAGCCTGACATTTTTACACCACCGAAAGGAAGTCTCGGGTCCGATTTTACTAAACCATTGACAAAGCAGGCGCCGGCCTGCAGCGCTTCTCTGGCGATTTTTTCGCCTTTGCGTTTGTTTTTGGTAAATACGGCTGCACCCAGACCAAAAGTGGTATCGTTGGCGATCCGGACCGCATCGGCTGCATCATTTGCCAGGATAACAGAAGCCACCGGTCCAAAGATCTCTTCGCTATAGGCAGGCATGCCTTTTTTTACATGGGTGAGTAAAGTGGCAGGGTAGTAGGCATTGGTTTTAGCCATTTTGGGAAGCTGTCCGCCGAGTTCCAGCCGGGCGCCCATTTTAATGTTTTTCTGCACCTGTTTATGTAGCTCATCTCTTAAGTCAATTCTTGCCATCGGTCCCAGGTCCGTTGCCGGATCCAGCGGGTCTCCGGTGACTTTCTGGCTCATCTTTTCTTTCAGTAACCGGGTGAACGGCTCTGCGACAGCTTTTTCTACGATAAACCTTTTTGCCGCGATACAGCTTTGTCCGTTATTGATCAGACGGCTGTTGGCGCAGATAGTGGCAGCCTCCTGAAGATTGGCATCCGCTAATATTACGTAAGGATCGCTGCCGCCGAGCTCCAGGACCGTTTTTTTAATCAGAGAGCCAGCCTTTGCGGCTACTTTCTGCCCGGCTCCGGTACTGCCCGTCAGGGTCACGGCCCTGATGACCGGATGTTCAATCACTTTGTCTACCACTCCACTGCCGATAACCAGATTCTGAAAGACACCTTTGGGAAAGCCGGCCTCCAGCATGACAAGTTCAATGGCTTTTGCGCAACCCGGAACATTGGAGGCATGTTTTAAAAGGCCACAGTTGCCCGCAAAAATAGAAGGGGCAATAAATCGAAAGACCTGCCAGAAAGGAAAATTCCATGGCATGATCGCCAGCACGGTACCTATGGGCTGATAGCTGACATAACTTTTTGTGGCGTCCGTCTCAACAGGCACGTCTTTAAGGAATTTAGCACCGTTTTGGGCATAGTAGCGGCAGACCCAGGCGCATTTTTCTATTTCACTGATTCCTTCTTTGAGAGGCTTACCCATTTCCGCAGCCATGAGTTCAGCCAGTTTTTGTTTTTGTTTCAGTAACACCTGTGATGCCTTTCTCAGTTTAGCGGCTCTGGAAGCGAGAGTGGTCGTACGCCACTGCTGCCACACTTTTTCAGAAAGGTTTATTTTTCGTACGACGGACGTCCAGGCGTCCTCCTTGAAATCTTTGATTAACTGACCTGTTGCGGGATTTATCGATTGGATGCTCATGTATATTTAAATTTTTTTGCCTGATAACGGTTTAAAGAAAGCAGGCCTGATTTACAAAAGAAGGCCAATGTATAAATACATGGTTTTACGCAAATTACAATAAAACCTTCGCTTTGGCCGTAATGCGCTGTTAAATTGGCGGAATCAGTGACACGGCAGGGTGAAAAAGAATTTCCCAAAAGCGTTGATCATTTTCCCAAAATGATAAACAGGCAATTGTTCTGAGCAGCTAGATTTGCATTGTTTGGAACGGGAGTTATAATCCTGATTTTTTTGATAAAATAAACCATTATGTACCTTAAGAAAGCTTTATTAACCTTCATTGGCATTTTTATTACAGGATTGACCATCAGCTTCGCCCACGCGATCTGGATCGAAACAGCCGCTGTCGGCAAACAGGGGGTCGCGCAAACCGTTAAGGTGTACTTCGGTGAATTCGGCACAGAAGACATCAGTAAAGCCAGTGACTGGTTTGCAGATCTGAGCCAGTTTGAATTACAATTGACCAGGCCCGATGGAAGCAAAACCAATTTGCCTTTTAAGGCAAATGACGATCATTTTGCCGCCAGTTTTACTCCGGGAGCGGATGGCGTTTACAGCGTGGTGCTTCATAAAATTGCAGGCGAAGTATATTACGGCTATAAACTGGATTATATGGCCACGGCACATGTTCAGGTCGGCAGCCAGCGGGCATTCGGGCAGAAAACGCTCCCCATCGCCTTAGAACCCGCCACTGCCAGCTATGAAGCCGGTAAGGCGATCGATCTTTCAGTTTTGATAGACAGCAGCTTAAGCGGCGAAAAAGAAATTACGGTAATCAGCCCCAGCACCTGGACAAAAAAGCTGTATCCAGATGATAAGTCCCGTGCAAGTTTCGTTCCTGTGTGGCCTGGAAAATATTTGGTAGAAACAACAGTCACTGATAAAACGAAGGGCGCATTTAACGGAAAAGATTATGATGTAAACTACCGTTGTCATACCTATATGCTGGAAGTCAAATAAACGAATTGACACTTTTGTCAGATTTTCTTGTTATCATGTATGCGTCAGGCCCGGACGTTATTAAACGGGCACTGGGAAGTCAGTTTTTGTTTGATGTGTCCCTGCTGTCTAATCGCAGCAGGGATTTTAACGTCCGGATAAAATACCCGGGCATTTCTTTATCCAACCAGCAGCTTGTCTGAGCCAGCGGATATGGACTGATAGATACAGCGTACAACTATCAGGGGATTGGAGACACTATAAACTACAGCCTGGTTTTTATAGAAAGTAAAAAAAAATCTTAGCTATAATCTTAAGACGTGCTGGCAGACAGCCGGTTGTGCAGGGTTTATTACGGATAAAGTTGTATGTTTGCTTAACAAGCGGTTATTAACGCTATTTTTCAGGTTGTTTTCCTGCAGACGAAGCTTTCAGCCAGACAGGGTGAGAAGGCCGGTTAATTTTCGGTTGCAGCGATCCATGTGCAGTTATTAATACCCTGCTATGAGTGTTCTAAGACCGACATTTAAGTTTCAATCATCAAGATCAACACAACGAACAAAATCAAATATCTGACTATGTATACTATAATGAGAAATTATGTAAGGCACTTGTTTTTTTATGCCCGTAAAGAACGTTCCAGTTATTTAACCTTAAAATCCGGAGCGGTTGCTCAATTGTTTGTGGGAACACTTATAGCGATTAGCCTCGTAAGTATGGGTTGCAGTAAGTCCGATCCTGCAGATCCAGATCCAGGAATAAAGCAGAAAGTTACTGGACCTTTGGGGAGTACAAGTACACCAAAGGCGGAACAAGTCAGATAGAAGGCAGCAGCAGTGAAAGTACCAATAGTACTTTTGCTGCGGTAACAGTATCGACTACAGGAGACGGCGGTAACTATGAGGCTTACTCCGGCAGCTCGCTTATTTACTCTTTTAGGAAGGGATTCGGCGCAGGAACTTATACTTTAACCAGTAATACTGGCCTAGTTTCCAATACTACGGATAAATTAATGCAGGTGGACTGCGTTATCGGTACCGCTGTAAACACCGGCGCTACATTATACTCCAGTACTGACACTGATGGAGGAACGGCGGAGTTGACTATTGACGATCAGGGGAAATACCATTTAAATATCAAAAAACCGGTCTCACTAAAGAAACTTCTTGACACAGATGGCGGGGTCAGCGGAGCAAAGGATGCCTATAATCTAACCGTCACCAACGCCTATTGACAGCGGAAAAGAAGCGGCTGAGGAAGGGACTGTAAAAAGGCAGATCCAAGCAGCCCTGGCCTGTATTGATTGGAATATCAACAGCAGGTTAGGCTGCAAGTGGGTTGTTAAATGATATATCATTAAGTCCGAGGCATAAATAAACCGAGTTGTCTTTTCTGTAAGATGACCCGGTTTATTTTACCGCTGTGCCTGAGAGCAGTAGATTATTTGCGTTGTTTTTTATCTTTTCAATATACCCAGATATCCACCTCCGGACGGTAGCTCAATTTGCAAATCAGTCCCTTTTCTTACCTTGTCTTTTTGGGTGACTTTGGTGGTTCTTGAATCAGATTGGTCTTCCAGGGCCGTCAGGTGGTATTTTTTATGCTTCAGGAAAGAAGGGCTGATATGAAGTGTGCGAGGTGTCTGTCCGTTTAAGATGGCCAGATACCAGACTTTCCCCTTCCTTCTGGCATATACAGCTGCCTGACCTATCTTGCTTTCCTTTAATACAATGGTTTCGTCCCAGGTAGCGGGGAGCTGCTGAATAAAGGGAAGCGCGATGCTTTGGCTCAGATCCTGCGGATCAGCGCCCAGGCACAGAAAAGGAGAGGTGAAAACGGCTGCTGTGGCGACCTGGTGTGCCAGGGTAGTAGAGGAAACATAGGGTGCAAAGCTGACCGGTGTATAATCCGCCGGGCCGGACAGGTATCTGGTAAAAGGAAGTACGGTGTTGAGAAAAGGCCAGTGTTTATCATCTTGCTGCTCTAATCCCCTGACGCCTTCCTGGGAAAGTACGTTGGGGTAAGTGTATTCCATACCGGTGCCTTTATTGGCTCCATGGAAGTCGACCATTAAGTGATAATGAGCCGCAGCTTTAGCCACGCGCTCATAAAAAGCTATCTTTTCTTGTGTCTCCGCATCGATAAAGTCTATTTTCATACCCTTGACACCCAATGCAGCACATTTCTCAAAAAAAGAATGCATATAAGCAGTGTCCTGTAACCCTGGTGTGCCATTATGGGGAGGATAAGCCTGCCATACCCAGATGCCTATACCTTTGCTTTTAGCATACTCCACCTGCTCCTTTAATATCTGCCAGTGGTCTTTACCGTCAGCTGTCCACTTAACCCAGCCGTCATCAATCAGGTTGTAGGGAATTTTCATGCTGGCAGCATAGTCTGTAAAGCGCCGGATATTCTCAGGTGTAACGTCCCTTTTGCGGCTCATCCAGGTCCAGACACTTTTACCCGGGCGGATCCAGGCAGTCTTTTCGCCCTTAGGGAACAGTCCCTTGTCCGGAGCATCGCATACGTCACGCAAGATGTCATTATTAACCAGGCCGTTTAAGTCCTCAGAGATTGTCATGATCTGCCAGCCGCTATGTAACTGTGCTTTTGTTTTCGTTTCTACAGGGCCGGCTAGTGTATAGTCCAGGGTTGTATTGTTTTTGTAATGTGTCAGATGGGTGCCGACCAGTCCGAAGATATCGGCTTCCGTGATCGCTGCATAAAGGCCGTTCTGATAACGTAAAGTGAGTGGCATACCCAGGTTCAGGCTGTCACCCAACTGGCTAAATAAGCCGGTTTCGTAGTTGCCCTCATATTGATGTATATCTTTTTGATACCACAAGGTTGTAGATGCCGGAAAGGAGATGTGGCTGAGTTCCTGGGTAAGCGTCCTGCCTTCCGGCGCGACGTTAAAGCGGTAGGCGATCCCGTTATTATAGATATTGACAGCCAGCTCAAAATCCGTTTTTGCGTCAGTAGAACCAATTTTAAAGGAGTATTGGTTTTTAACTGTTTTTGCGGTGTTGTGATTGCCTCTGGTATGTAATGTACTCTTTTGCTTTTTATGCGTGTAAATAGCTTTGACAGAACTGACCTGTTGTCCGTATGACAGATCGCCAAAGGCAAATCCGATGTTACCCGTAGCCAGATGCTGCCCTTTGTACTGAACCCTGTAGGTTAGTTTTTGGTGATCAGCAGCCAGTTGCATGGAAATATGCCCGTCAGGGCTATTTAGCTTGGTTACCGTTTGAGCATGCAATGGAGATAATATCAGCATGCATAGGGTTACAAACAGTGCAGGCATAAAAAGGTGCCAGATAGGGGAACCGGATTTACGTAGCGGGTATTGCATTCGACAATAATTTTTGATGAATGAAGATTAAGGAAATTTATATTGCTTAATGTCCCTGAAAATAAGGCAAATCTGGCAGAGACAGCCTCCATTAACAAAGTAATTGAAATTTTTACGGCTGCACAGAGATTAACGCAGCCGGTTTTTGCCAGACGACTAAACGCAAGGAGGGGTTTGGGAAAAGAATTTCTATACTCCGAAACCTGGAATTGATGCGTGTATTTCGTGATTTGGAGCTGGCAGCGCAGTTGGGATCCGGTGTGCCAGGAATTTTAAGAAGCTATGAAAAGGAACGTTTTTATGGATAATTTCACCCGGATTATATTTCCCGGTTTTGATTTACTTACCCCCCAAGTCAACCCCCAAGTCGGGCAATTGCTGACCCTTTTCGAAGGGCAGCATGGCAGAGAGGAGCGTTGGAAACTATTGGACGTCGTCAATCAGGTGAAAGCATGTTGATTTGGCCGGCCATCCTGCTTTGTGTAGTGACTATTGCTTTATTGTCAGATAATCCTTAACAATCCTGCCCAGTATTTCAAAACCTTTCTCAATGCTGCTTTCCGGCATATTCGAGTAGTTCAGTCTGAGCGTATTTTCTTTTGGATTATTGGGATAAAAAGAGCCGCCTGGAACAAATGCAATGTTTTCTTTTAAACTACGCTGCAGAAGCTCCCGGGCAGAGGTGCTTTCAGGAAGCTCCATCCAGGTAAACAAGCCACCTTCCGGCCTGGTATACTTGACATCCTGGGGAAAATGTGCTTCAATGGCTGCCAGCATCACGTCCCTGCGCTTTTTATACAGCGCCACTATTTTCCGGATATGTTCATCGATGTCATATAATTCGAGATATTTCGCAATGACCATCTGAGCTACTGTGTTGCATTGCAGGTCTGTGCCTTGTTTAATAAGTACATATTTTCGGATCAGCGCTTTGTCTGCGGCCATCCATCCAATCCTGAATCCGGGACAAAATATTTTAGAGAAACTGCCAGTGCACAGGACCTGGCCGGTCTGGTCAAAGGATTTAACGGAAGGTAAATCCTCGCCCTCAAAACGGAGCTCTCCATAAGGGTTGTCCTCAACGACGGCCACATTGTACTCAGAAGCCAGTTCAGCCAATCGCCGGCGCTTCTCCAGGTTCCAGGTTTTGCCGGTGGGGTTCTGAAAAGTAGGAATGACATAGATCAGTTTCACATCAGCCGTTTGTTTTAAAGTCCTGTCCAGCGCTTCCATATCCATGCCTTCCTTATCCGTGGGTATTTCTATAAACCTGCATCCATAGGCTTTAAAGGCACTGATGGCAGCAAGATAGGTTGGGCTCTCACAAAGCACCACATCGCCTTCGTTCAAAAAGACCTTGCCGGAAAGGTCCAGCCCCTGCTGGGAGCCATGTGTGATCAGAATATTGTCCTGATCAAAACGAGTGCCTAGTCTTTTATTCATCCTGTCTGCGATCCAGGCTCTTAATGGGGCATATCCTTCAGTGGTGGTGTATTGAAGCGCCCTGGTTCCTGACTCCTGCAATACCAGATGCTGTACTTTATCAATGGTCTCAATAGGAAACAGCTCAGGCGCGGGAAGGCCACCTGCAAAAGAGATCACCTCGGGCTGCTGCGTTACTTTGAGGATCTCTCTTATCTCAGATTCTTTGATACTGGCCATTCTGTTAGCCAAGCGGAGTGTCATAACGTATTGTTTAACAATTTGATGCAAAGGGAAGGAAAGCCTTTCCCAAGCCCATAAATTCCATTTTTCTTATTCAAAAGTAAAATAATATTTTACCAAAAGCGAATAAAGTCCCCTTAATTAGTGCATTTCTCGGGTGCTGTGAAAAAAATTGATTGTTAAAGTCCGCCACAAATAATTAAAATAACGGATGTTTGCGTGGCCCAGACAGCGAAGCGGTGTGACAGTCGAAGGCGGAAAGCTTCTCTCTTTGCCCAAGATGACATGTATGAACTTTAAAGGATGCCCTTATGCGAATTTTGATTGTAGAAGATGATTTAATTATTGGTAAAAATGTTGAAACAGCCTTAAAAGAGGAAGGATTTTCCGTTGTTTTGAAACGCGAAGGAATAAGCGGTGGATTCGCATTAAAGCAGGAGTCGTTTGATTGTATTATCCTTGATATAAACCTTCCCGGTAAAAGCGGTATTGAACTATGCCGGGAGTTCAGGCAGGTGGATAAGCACACACCTGTTTTACTGTTAACCGCATTTGACGAGCTGGAGGACAAGGTGCAGGGGTTTGAAAGTGGTGCAGATGATTATCTGACCAAACCTTTTTTTATGAAAGAGCTGTCGTTGCGTATCCATTCACTGGTAAAAAGAAAGCTGCAAAATGGCGCTGCCGCTACAGATCAAAATGAGCTTGAATTTGGTGATTTACAGCTAAATCTCCGGGAGAAAAGGGTGACCAGGGGTGGAAAAGAAATAATGCTTACCCCCAGAGAGTTTCAGATATTGCAGCTGTTAGTGGAACGGGACGGTGCGCTGGTTTCGAAAAAAGAGCTGGTAAAAGAGATCTGGGGCAGCTCCTTTGACCACAATACCAATACGATTGAAGTCTATGTTAACTTCCTGCGCAATAAAATAGACAAGCCATTTAGTACAGGCTATATCAAAACCAGAATTGGCTTTGGCTATTACATGGATAAAAATGCGGGGTCATGAAGATCAGAAAAAAGATCATACTTTATTTTTCTGCGACGACCATTGCGCTTACCGGTCTGGTGCTGTTTATTATTTATACCTTGTTTGGTGCCTACAGACGAGAAGAGTTTCAGCAAAGGCTGAATGAAAAGATCACCTTTTCCCTTAAGTTTCTGGGAGAAGTACAGCATACAAGCCAGTCACTGCTCAATAATCTGGACAGAATTACCATCAATGATCTCTATGATGAAAAGATGCTGCTGTTTGACGGGAGCAAAAAGCTGATCTATGCCAGCCTGGACGATACCAGAATTCACAACTCGGATGCTATTTTGGGAAAACTGGGCTCCGACAAGACATGGATTGAAATCAAAGAAGGAAAGTTTGATGTCGTGGGCGTATTTGTACAGATGGATGGTAAATCCTATTACGGCATCTATAAGGCCTATGATACCTTCGGCTATACCCAAAAGCGTTTTTTGGCTTATATCCTATGGGGCGCATTTGCCTTCATCACTGTGATCACCCTGATCGTGACCTTTTATTTATCCAGAGAGATCTCTTCACCCATTAACAAGATGGCCAGAGAAATGAATTTAATTCAGCTGGAATCCGGTAACGCGCTGATCTCTGTGCCGGATTCCAAAGATGAGATCAACTATCTGGCCACCCGGTTCAACGAGCTCATGCACCGCCTGAACAATTCATTTGCCTTCCAGCGCCATGCGATCCATCATATATCCCATGAACTAAAAACGCCCATCGCCATTCTTGTTTCCAATTTCGATAAAATGGAAAAAGAAAAGGATCCGGGAGAGCTCAGGAAATTATTGGCCGTACAAAAGGAGGATACACTTTCGCTGGGTGATACGATCAATGCCTTGCTGGAAATATCTAAGGTAGAAACAGGTAATCAGCCACCTTTAGAGCCGTATCGAATCGACGAGGCACTTTTTGAGGTGATTGATAAAGTGCGGCCCCTTGACCCGGGTTATGTGTTTCAGATTGATTTCGCCGGTATTGTTGAAAATGAACAGCAATTAATGGTGTCCTGCAACCCTAAATTAATCAAGATCGCCATTACCAACTTACTGATCAACTGTATCCGCTATAGCCAGACCAAAGAGGCGTTCATTCTGATCCGGATGGAAGACGGTCATATCGGCCTTGAAATAAAAAATACCGGTCCGGTAATCCTGCCCGGCGAGCGAAAATATTTATTCAATTATTTTTTCCGGGGACAGAACAGCACAGGTAAAGGAGGATTCGGACTCGGACTTGTCATGGTGCATAAGATCATTCAGTTACATCAGGGTACGATAGCCTATCAAGCCGCCGGCAGACATACAAACCTGTTTAAAATTTCGTTGCCTTTAAGCTGATTTTTATTGCTATTAAGGTCTTTTTAAGGTCATTATATCAACATTTGCACTTCACTAAAAAAATTGAACGTGCATATGCGGGTGTTTATTACAGGAATTCTGTGCTTCTTTTTAGTGGCAAGTGCCTCTGCCCAGCGTGCAGATTCTTTGCACCTGGATCTTAGCAGGGCCGATAGTTTATTTCTGGCAAACAATTACCAGTTATTGGCGGCGCGCTATCAGGTCAGATCCGACTCTGCCCTGATCCGCCAGGCGCGGCTTTGGGACAATCCATCATTCAGCGCCGAATTTGGGTTTAATAGTATAAACAGCCCCCGGCCTGACATTGGAAAAAACGGACAAACTGCTTATTCGGTAGACCAGGTTATCCAGCTGGCCGGTAAACGCAATAAAAATATTCAGCTCGCCACCTTAAATGCAGACTATAGCGAAGCTGCCTTTCAGGAGTTAATGCGCACGTTAAAATGGCAGCTGCACACTGCTTTTACCCAGTTGTATTTTAAACAGCGCTCCCTGGGCATATTATCTGAACAGCAACAGGTGTTACAAAAAATAGTATCGGCTTATAAGAGCGCAGACTCAAGCGGGAGTGTCGCACATGCAGAGTACATGAGACTGGCACAGCTTCAGCTGAGCCTTAAAAATGACTACCTGTCCATTGCCGGTGATTTAAATGACCTGCAGGGGCAGCTACAAGAGTTATTAGGTGTGGAGCAGCCGGTTGTTCCCCAAATAGATGTGGAAACAGAGGAAAGTAAAATGCCGGATAACCTACCCATCCAGGCGCTCCTCCAAAAGGCCCTTCAGGATAGGCCGGATATGCATATGAGCCGGCTGGATACACAAACTGCCGCAGCGAATTATAACTTACAAAAGGCGCTGGCGGTACCGGATTTGCACGTTGGCGCCATGTATGATAAAAACTCCAGCGTTGTACATAACTACCTGGGGTTAACGATGGGAATAGATTTGCCTTTCTGGAACAGAAACCAGGGTAATATCAGAAGTTCAAAACTCTTGGCAGCACAAAGTAAACTAAAATGGCAGCAACAGCAAAATGTTGTACAAACGGAAGTAAAGGCTGCCTGCAGCAAATATCAGACTTTTAAAAATGCTTTTCCGCCCGGAGAAATAAAGGGGTTCGCTTCGGCTTTCAGGACTTTAATCGGCCATGTAGCCGTCAATTTTACCAAAGGCAATATTGACCTGCTTCAATTCATTGATTTCTTTAACAGCTATAGCGACAATTTTAATGACCAGAACGGCTATTACGGCGCCTTATTCAACGCCTGGAACGATCTGGAATATGCTGTGGGCGCACCCTTACAAAATAATTAATATGCAAATAATGAGATGCAATATCGGAATCCAGATCGTTCTAGCAGGTTGTATTTTAGCCAGCGCAGTGGCCTGTTCAGATTCAACAGGTACGCCCAACAGTCAGGCGTCGCAAAGTACAATCGCCATTAGCCATAAAATGCTGGATGCGGCCGAGTTTGATACGGTAAAGTATCAAAAGGTCATGGGTGCCTTTACTGTGAACGGAAAAGTAACCGCCGATGACAGTAAAGTAGTAGAGGTGTATCCATCTTTGACAGGATATGCCACACAGGTGAATGTCCAGCTGGGCGACTATGTCCACAAAGGGCAACTTTTAGCGGTGGTGCATAGCGGCGAGATCGCCACATATGAAAATCAGCTATCGGATGCCAAATCCAGCTTACTGGTGGCACAAAAGAAGCTCAAAGTCGAACAGGATTTGAAGAACTCTCAGCTGGCAACAGATAAGGACGTAGCCGACGCTAAAAGCGAGGTAGAAAAAGCGACTGCTGCCATAACACAGATGGAGAACCTTTTTGAGATTTACAGAAAGGGCACAGGTGCGACCTATCAGATACTGGCGCCGATTTCTGGTTACATCATTCACAAGACGGTCAATAACGGCATGGAAATCAGAAATGATAATGATCAGAGCCTTTTTACCATTTCTGAGATCAATGACGTCTGGGTCGTAGCCAACATTTTTGAAACAGATATCCCTAAAGTAAAAGAAGGCTATCAGGCAGACATCAGCTCCATCAGCTATCCGGACTCCGTATTTCATGGCAGCATAGATAAGGTCTATAATTTTCTGGATCCAGTCAGCAAGACGATGCAGGCCCGTATTAAAATCCAGAATGACCGCGGTTTGTTAAAACCGGAAATGTTTACTTCGGTAAAAATTCATTACCCGGGAGCTGACAGCCTGATAGCCATTGCTTCCTCGGCTATTATATTTGACAATAACACCAATTATGTTTTGGTAAAAGGGGAGGCAGATAGTTTGTCCATAAGAGAAGTACTGCCACTGTCCACAACTGGTGACCAGACCTATATTAAAAACGGGCTGCATGCAGGCGAAGTTATTGTAACCAGGGATCAGCTGTTATTATATAACGCTTTATTGCAATAGTGACGCCACGGTTGCACATAAAATACAGGGCTACTATCATTTAAAAACGCGGTATAGATCTGACTATGAATAAGTTTATCAAAGCAGTTATCGGAGTCTCTCTTAAGTATAAATATTTTACCTTATTTCTGGTGGCTCTGCTGGCAGTTGCCGGGATCATCAGTTTTAAGCACACACCTATAGATGCCTTTCCGGATGTTACCAATACCAGTGTAACGATCATTTCTCAATGGCCCGGCCGGAGTGCGGAAGAAGTGGAAAAGTTTGTAACTGTTCCCATTGAGATCGCGCTGAATGCGGCTCAGCAGAAAGCTAATATCCGCAGCACAAGTATATTTGGTCTGTCTACTGTTAAAGTGACCTTCGAGGATCAGGTGACCGATAAAGATGCCCGTATACAGGTAAACAATTTAATAGGGGATGCAGATCTTCCTTCAGGGGTGAAAGCCGATATTCAGCCACCCACCGGGCCCACAGGAGAGATATTCCGGTATACACTGAAAAGTAATGTCTACAGCCCGATGGAGCTCAAAACGATCCAGGACTGGATCGTTGACCGTGAAATCAGATCCGTACCAGGCATTGCAGATGTGATCAGCTTCGGCGGTATGGTAAAGACTTTTGAGATCCAGGTACAACCGGAAAAGATCAAAAGCCTTGGCATTAATTTACTGGACGTATATGACGCCGTCGCCAATAGCAATGTTAATATCGGCGGCGATATGATTGAGAAGAACGATCAGGCTTATGTGGTCAGGGGGATTGGTCTTTTGAACAATATTGAGGAAATCAAACATGTAACAGTAGCCAATATTGGCGGTGTGCCTGTCGTTATCGGCGATATTGCAGATGTCAGGGTATCGCATTTACCCCGGCTGGGAGCCGTGGGAAGGACAGATGCCGTGGATTCTCTTGGAAAAAGACTGGCGGTGACCAATGATAATGACGCGGTAGAAGGTATTGTACTGATGCGAAGAGGAGAGAACCCCGAAGAGATTATTCCGCTTTTGAAAGATAAAATCAAGGAGCTCAATACAAAGAAACTGCCTGCCGGTGTTAAGATCAATCCATTTTATGATAGAGAAGATCTGGTGAATCTGGCCACACACACGGTTTTGCATAACCTGATAGAAGGGATGCTGCTTGTGACGATCATTGTTTCTGTTTTTATGTTTAACTGGCGGACCACACTTATCGTGTCGATCATCATACCGCTGGCGCTTTTGTTTGCATTTATCTGTCTTAAGTTAATGGGAATGCCTGCGAATCTGCTGTCCATGGGCGCCATTGATTTTGGGATTATCATTGACGGGGCTGTGGTGATGGTCGAAGGTCTCTTTGTTATTATGGATCAGAAAGCCAGGGAAATCGGCATGGAGCGGTTCAACAAGCTGGCCAAGATGAGCCTGATAAAGAAAAAAGGCGCTAAACTGGGTAAAGCCATTTTCTTCTCGAAATTAATCATCATTACGGCTTTGCTACCCATTTTTGCCTTTCAGAAGGTGGAAGGCAAAATGTTCTCTCCATTAGCCTACACACTGGGCTTTGCGCTGCTGGGCGCCCTTATTTTTACCCTGACGCTGGTACCGGTCTTGGTAGGAATGCTTCTCAAAAAAAATGTAAAAGAGCGGCACAATCCGATTGTTCACGGGCTGACAAAAGGAATACTCGGCGCATTCAGGGTCACCTTTAAGCATAAAAGACTGACCTTTATTATATCGCTGGTGATAATGATACTGGGCCTTTTCAGCTTTAAGTTCCTGGGAACAGAATTTATGCCGGAACTAAATGAAGGGTCACTCTGGATCAGGGCTTCTCTGCCCTATAGTGTATCGCTGGAAAAATCAAGGACCGTTGCCGATGAGATCAGGCAGAAGCTGCTGACATTCCCAGAGGTGAAAAAAGTGGTCTCCCAGACAGGCCGCCCTGATGACGGCACAGACGTGACAGGGTTTTATAATATTGAATGCAATGTCGCTTTATACGAGCAAAAACAGTGGCCGAAAGGGCAGCGTCTGGAAACGCTTATTGACAGTATGCACCAGAAGCTCTCCGTTATCCCTGGTATTGAGCTGAACTTCTCTCAGCCCATTATGGATAATGTAGAAGAGGCCGTCTCCGGGGTCAAGGGCTCCATTGTTGCTAAGATCTATGGAGATTCGCTTCCCTATATGGAGGCCGAGTGTGCTAAGGTGGCTGCCATACTCAGGGAGGTACCGGGCATAACCGATGTGGGGGCTATTAAGAATACAGGCCAGCCGCAGTTACAGATAGACCTGGATCAGCAAAAGATGGCTGTCTATGGCATTACCACCGCTCAGGCGAATGCGGTTATCGAAACGGCGATCGGCGGCAAGGCGGCTACCCAGCTCTATCAGGGGATCCGTAAATTTGATATCCGGATCCGTTTTGATGAAGCGTACCGTAATGATATTGACAAGATCAGCAATGTTATGGTGCCCTCCATGTCCGGCGTCCAGGTGCCTTTACATGAAATCGCAACGATAAAGACCCGGGTCGGGCCGACACTGATATTCAGAGACGATCATGAAAGATATGCAGCAGTGAAATTTTCTGTCCGGGGCAGGGATATGGGAAGTGCTATAGAGGAAGCGAGGAAAAAAGTTAGTCAGCGTATCCATCTGCAAAAGGACTACGATCTGGTATGGCAGGGCGATTTTGAAAATCAGCAGCGTGCCCAGCACCGGCTGGCCCAGGTAGTGCCGATCAGCCTGCTGTTGATCTTCCTGCTGCTTTTCGTAATGTTCGGCAGCTTTAAGGATGCAGGCCTGGTCTTTTTAAATGTTCCCTTTGCACTTGTAGGTGGCATACTTATGCTGCTGATCACCGGGACAAATTTCAGCATCTCTGCAGGTATTGGATTTATTGCACTGTTTGGTATCTGTATCCTGGAAGGCGTACTGCTCATCTCTGCTTTCAAGGAAAACCTGGAACATAAAATAGGCGGCAACCGGCTGACCCTGTATGAATCGGTCTATAAAGGGGTAACAATGCTCACCCGCCCGGTTTTAATGACAGCGCTGATGGCTATTATTGGCCTGCTGCCCGCTGCTGTATCCACAGGTATCGGATCTGAGAGTGCGCGGCCGCTGGCCAGAGTGGTCATCGGCGGGCTTATCTGCGCGACTGTTTTTTCCTTACTGGTCTTTCCGGTTATTTTTAATAGCGCCTATCGTAATATTCATAAAAAACATAAGACCGGCAACTTATAATAACATTTGTATTTGAGTACTATCCTATAAAGGAAGGGGCGGGAATTTCTATTCTCGCCTTTGCTGCATTCAGACCACACCTGCTACAATTGTTAGGGAGCATTAACTTAATTTAATGTGCATTTGCGTAGTTTTAATAGCCGGCGCAACATTTTTGGTTTGCCACATTGCCATGAGTATTTACTGATTATAAAACCGTTATAAGGAAAAAAACGGGATTTTTCCGATAACGTTATCGCTGATTTATTTTATCTGAAGCGGCTTTAGAGGGTAAATTTAATAATTGTTTAACCTCAAAAGTTTGTTTCATGATCATTAAAACGAAAACCAAGGCATCCTTTGCAGTTCTGGCATTCTGGGGGATGTTGATGTTAATTAGTTTGGCAGGTGCAGCGCAGGATGTAGGAACAATCAACGGACATGTCACCGACGTGAACCTTCAGCCCCTGGAAGGGACAACCGTGCATGTCAGAGACGGGGGAGCAGGCGTACTCACTGATAAGGAAGGCGCCTACCAGATAAGGGCTGCGAAGAATGCCGTATTGGAGTTTACACGCGTGGGCTTTCAACCGGTCAGTATAAATGTAGCCGGCAAGTCAACAGTGGATGTTCAGATGCAGGAGACCTCCGGCCAGATGAGTGATGTTATTGTAACGGCCTTAGGTATCAAGAAAGACAAAAGAGCGTTGACCTATGCCACCCAGGAGATCGCCGGCAGTGATATTACAAATGTAAAAGACCCGGGTGGAAACGTGGTTAACGCCCTTGCTGGCAAGGTGGCAAACCTGGTCGTAACACCTGCGGCGGCCGGACCGGGCAGCGCTTCGAAAGTGGTCTTAAGAGGGAACAGATCTATTAACGGTAATAACAATGCCCTGATCGTCGTCGATGGTGTTCCCATTGATAATACAATGAGTACGGAAGCCTCCGGTGGCGGTTCTGCGAATACTTTCGGAACGCAGGTTAAAAGTATCAGCAGCGGTTACTCCGGGATGGATGGTGCCTCCAGTATCAATCCGGAGGATATAGAATCCATTACCGTGCTGAAGGGACCTGCCGCTGCGGCACTGTACGGCAGCCGCGCCGCCAACGGTGCCATGGTCATCACCACCAAAAGCGGTAAGGCCGGGAAGATGACCGTGAATTATAATGGGGGCATTTCCATGGACATGCCTTATTATCTAATGAAATTTCAGAACACTTATGGACGGGGTAATGGCGGAGAGTATGCCGCCGCCGCGGGGCAGAGCTGGGGGCCGTCCCGTCAGACCTACGGGGATAATGTGAGCAGCTTTTACAATACCGGTGTTTTAATTAATAACAGTGTGGACGTCTCCGGAGGAACTGATAAAATAAAAGGGTTTGCCTCTTATGCCAATAACTCAACTTCAGGCATTATTCCAAAAAATAAATTACGAAGAGATAATCTTAATCTGCGGCTATGGGCCCAGATCATCCCCAAATTGACCCTGGATGCCAAAATATCTTACCTCAACCAAAAGGTGGATCATTTGCCCAGGCTGGGAGACCAGGGTATCAATAATGAGGTGTATATCATGCCCCGTGACCTGAGCCGGGACTCGCTGGGTATTTTTGAATCGATAGATCCGGCAACGGGGCAGCCAGCGCCTATTTACTGGACAAATTCATCCACCTTTGTGAATCCCTATTGGGAGGTGAACCGCATGGTGGTCAATCAAAGCCGTGACCGTATCATGATCATGGCTGCTCTTAAATATCAACTGACAGACTGGTTAAGTTTACAGGCCAGGTACAGCCTGGATAAATATAATGATGAGATCACCGGTTCCTATTATGACCGCACGACCATGAATCCTTTCAATACGCCCGGCGGACTATACAGGGTTTCTGATATTCACCACTGGGAACGTAACATGGACCTGTTGCTTAGCGGCAACAATGATTTGTCCGGTGACTTTCACCTGAGTTACAACCTGGGCGCTTCGGTCTTGAATATTGAAGGCGGTAACATCACGACAACGGCCAATGGCCTTAGTGTCGCCAATAAATTTGATCTTAATTTTGCTTCCAGTCTTGACATACATCATGTACCCATCAAAAAAGAAATACAGTCAGTTTACGGCAATGTCCAGTTTGACTATAAGAAACTGATCTATCTGGATGCCAGCCTTAGAAATGACTGGGCCAGCACACTTCCTCCTCCTTATAGTTATGCTTACCCTTCCGTCGGCTTAACGACTATATTATCCGATATCCTGCACATGCCTTCCTGGGTGACCCTGGGAAAAGTCAGGGCAGCCTATACCAATGTAGGTAATGACGCGGATCCCTATATGCTGAATCAACGCTATGAATATAGCCAGGGCGCCGGCGGTGGATTTATTTCAAGAGACGATACCAAAAGTATTGCGGATTTAAAACCGGAACAGACCCACTCCATTGAGATCGGAACCCAATGGCAGTTTTTCAATAACCGTCTGGGTATAGACGCGACCTATTACAAGAACAATACGAAAAATCAGCTGGTATCCATCGGGCTGCCTGCGGCCAGCGGTTTTCAGTTTCAATATGTCAACGTAGGCAATATTGAAAATAAAGGCTTTGAATTAATGATTACGGGCAATCCCATACACAAAGCACATTTTGACTGGTTCAGTAATGTCAATTTCGCCCTGAATCGTAATAAAATCATCGCTTTAAAGGAAGGTGTTGATCAGACAACGCTTTCTCCATCCAGCAATTTCGGCCAGTTAATTATTAAACCGGGCGGCGCATACGGAGACATATACGGGTATGGCTGGGCGAAGGACCCGGCTACAGGAGCTTACCTGATCAACGACAACGGCCTGCCGGTAGCCACGGCTTCAAATGATCAGAAACTCGGCAATTTTAATCCTGACTACACGCTGGGATGGCATAATGAATTTGCCTATAACCGGTTTTCGCTGTCTTTTCAGATCGATGGACGGATTGGCGGTATCCTGATGTCAGGAACAGATGCGCTGTTGTCTAATTACGGGGTATTGGACTATACGGCTAAATTCCGTGATGGAGGGCTGATATTGCCGGGTGTGCACGGCGACGGTTCTAAAAATGAAACAGCCATCAGCGCAGAACAGCTTTGGACCACTTTATCGAATGGTGGACGTTCTTCCGGTTTTGATGAGTTCTTTGCTTATAGCGCGACTAATTTCAGGTTACGAGCCTTGTCTGTGGGCTACGACGTTCCCATTAAAAGCAGTGCCATTAAAGCCCTGAAAGTGTCTCTTACCGCTTCTAATTTACTGTTCTTCTATCGCGGCAAATCGCTGATCGATCTTCCTGGAATCGGAAAAAGGACACTCCCTGTTGATCCTGAGTCCGCCATTGGTACCAGTAATTTCCAGGGCATAGAGTCAGGACTTCCCCCTGCTGTCAGGGGGTTGGGCTTAAATCTTCATTTACAATTCTAATGATTTAAAATCTTTTACCATGAGAACGATAAAACATATTTTGGGAGTGATTGTCATAAGCCTGTTTTGCTTTTCCTGCACAAAGGATTTTGATCAGATCAATACCGATCCCAGCTCGCTGACAGAGGTCGGGCCGCTGGAGTTTGGTTATATGTTTGCCCGGGCGGAGTCCGCTGCCTGCATGAATCAGGGATACTACCAGACGGTACAGAACCTTTTTGCAGATATATACGCGCAATACTTTGCACTAAATACGACAAGCTTTCAGACGGACAGATACGTAATGAACGATGGATGGCTGGGCAGATTAGGTATCGTTACCTATGTATTCACGGTGCCTCAGCTGAAGACCATTATGGATAATACAGAGCCGTCATCGGGAGAGGCTGCCTTGGCGAATATTCTATGGGTATATGCCTTTCATCATCTGACAGACTATTTTGGCCCCGTCGCTTACCTGCAGGCAGGAGAGCCTGTCAAGACGATTCCATATGATTCCGAGCAGGCCATTTATGAAGATTTTTTCAAGCGCCTGGATGCGGCTGTTGCAAGTCTGAAACCATTATCCGGGCAGAATATATTCGGAGCTTCAGATATTATTTTCGCAGGAGATGTAGACAAATGGATCAGCTTTGCCAATACACTCCGGTTACGGCTGGCATTAAGGATCGTAAACGTGTTGCCGGATGAAGCCAAAAAGCAGGCCGAGGCAGCTGTTGCGGCAGGTGTTATGACAGATGTTGGTGCGTCCGCCTGGATCTTAAAAACCTTAGACGGTTCGGACGGCAATGGGCTGTCCAGGATCGCCAGTTTTAATGAATTCAGTATGAGTGCTACCATGGCTTCTTACCTTAAAGGGTACAATGATCCGAGGTTAAGTGTCTATTTTCAGCCTGCCCTTACGGGAGGTACTTTTCGCGGTATCCGAAACGGTAATACCGCTGTTGACCAAAACAAGCCACAGAATACGGCAGATCAGAACTCCAATATCGGAAGCCACTGGGTCACCAGATCCGGCGGCGCGTGGGTGCCGGATCTGACCGCAGCGCAGCCGGTAATGTACGCCGCAGAAGCTTATTTTTTAAGGGCGGAAGGAGCCTTGAATGGGTGGGACATGGGTGGAACAGCCGAGGCGCTTTATAAAAAAGGTATTGAGACCTCCCTTAAAGAATGGGGGATCACAGATGCTGCCACTGTAGAAGGATATTTAAACGGTAACGGAAAACCAGTGGCTCCTGATGATCTGGCGGGTTCCCCCGCTGTCTCTGATATTCCCGTTAAATGGAGCACAAATACAGAGACACAAAGGGCACAGATCGGTACACAAAAATGGCTCGCCACCTATCCTGACGGGATGGAAGGCTGGGCCAGTTACAGAAGAAGCGGCTATCCCGTCATGTACCCCGTCGTCCATTCTGATAACAGCGACCTGCCGCACGGTAAGTTTATTCAAAGGCTTCCTTACGCCTCTTCTGAGTATACGACCAATAAAGAGGAAGTCGAAAAGGGGGTTCAGCTTTTAGGGGGGCCGGATAAAGTATCCACGCCGCTTTGGTGGGCTAAAAAATAATGGGACGCAGATTCCAGTAATTATACATGATCCATAAGGAATTGAGGCAAAAGAAATAAATTTAGTGAAAAATAACAGATGGCTACCGGACATACATACCTGACTATTTTTTTTATTAGATATCGTTGCAGAGAAAAGTACAAAAAGCTGGTGCTGCTGTGTTTCGTGGTCGTCTGTCTGGGACAGTCCCTGACAGCGCAATCAGCGGGACGCCCCCATCTGTATGGTATCGGCAGTGATCTGGCGGCCCCCCGGGAACTGACAAGTCCCTACAGGGGCTGGCTACAGATGCTGCCGATGTTCTTCTCTTTAGGTACACCTGTAGAAAACCTGGCTAAGGCGGATCAGGACATCAATGGTTTTGTCCATTCTGAAGCCGGCGCCGCGCTCAATAATAAATTAAAAGCGGGGGATTTTGTCTTAATCTCTTTTTGGAAAGAGGCGCAGGGGGCTGGCGCGTTATCTGATCTGACTGAACAGATCAGGCAAAAAGGAGCCATTCCTGTAGTGGTATTGCCTGAATCCAGGGGGCAGGGAGCTGTAAAGATTAGCGAAGCCGGTACCCGGGTAATCGTATGCCATGAGGAAGATAACTATAAGACAGATGGATATTTAAATGCCTATGGCGCGGTACGTACTGCCCGCCAGGTCGCTTTAAAATTACAGGAGACATTTCCTGTACTGGCGTTTCTTAAAAGCGGTCAGGGGCTAGTAAGAGATACAGCTGCTGGCAATGCGCTTAAGCCTGATGATCAGGCGGATCATGTGGCCGCCGCCCTTAAGCTGGAAGCGGCATTGAAATTCAGAACACTGACGCTCCCGGATAACGAAACGAAGTGGAGGCAATCCGCTTCCCGGCTGCGTAGGCGGTTAATGGAATTAAGCGGTGTGAAAACCTATCACGGGCTGGATTTGGATATGCATGAAACCGGTAAGATTCAAAAAGAAGGATATGCTATCCATAAAATTTATTTTCAGACAAGACCCGGTGTATATGCGACGGCGAACTTATACGTACCGGATGGCAGCGGTCCGTTTCCGGCCGTCATTAATATGCACGGACACTGGCCAGATGGGAAAGCCGGAGAAATGGTACAGGCCTGCGCTATTTCGCTGGCATTAAACGGTTATGTCTGCTTAAATATAGACGCCTGGGGAGCCGGGGAAAGAACGACCACGCAGGGTGAGGCGGAGTACCACGGCGCGGGCTTAGGCGCTTCTCTTATGAATATCGGCGAGACGCTGCTGGGCAGTCAGGTGACAGATAATATGCGTGGCGTAGACCTGCTCTGCTCCTTACCCTATGTCAACAGCAACCTTATCGGTGCCACCGGCGCCAGCGGAGGCGGCAATCAGACCATGTGGCTGTCTGCACTCGATACCAGGATTAAAGCGTCCATGCCGGTTGTCAGCGTAGGGACGTTTCAGTCCTATATCATGGGCTCCAATTGTGTCTGTGAATTGATGCCCGCCGGGCTGACATGTGCAGAAGAGTCAGGCGTATTAAGTCTTATAGCGCCCAGAAGTATTAAGATCTGTAATGGCCTTTTAGATCCCAGCCCTACTTTTGCGCCTGCCCAGATGCTTCGTTCCTATGAAAACGCAAAAAAGATATTTGCCTTAGCGGGCTGTCCGCAAAACATACAATACCAGCTTCTTAATACGCCGCATGGTTATTTTCCGGAAACCAGAATGGTAATGCTCGGTTGGTTTAATCAGCGGCTAAAGGGAAGCGGCGCGGACTTAGTCGTTCCGGAAAAGCCGTTTACCCTGCTTCCTGCAAAAGACCTGTCGGTTTTTGCCCAGGGAAACAGAAGCCGTGATATTGCGACGACGGTTTCTTTTGAAAGCCGGCAGATAGCGAAGATTGAGTCCGGGCTGTTAAAAAAGTCATTTGAAAAACAGCAGACGAAGGACGATTTAAGGAAGCTATTAATGCTGTCTCCCTTTCCCGACAGGATAGAAAAGGACTTGCATAAAGCTGATATAAAAACCGGTAAAGACCAGGGCTGGTTAAAAGGACAGTTCATGACCAAAAACGGTCATCTGCTCGCTTATGACTATTTGCCGCCTTCAAAGCCGGATGGCCGTATTTTAGTGGTTTGTCCGCCGGACAGTGCCGGGCCGGAGCCAGGAGAAGATTTTACCAAGGCTTATACCCAGCGGTACTTTCAACAGCTCATAGATCAATATCAGGGGGCCGGCGATGGCGTACTCATTGCAACGCTCTGGGATTTAGGCAAAGAAGGTTCAGCTACCGGCCGTAGGGTGAATGGGGCCCTGCCTTTGTTTCATACGGAGGCAAGGGCAGAACTCTGGCTTGGACGAACCGTTATGGGAGAGTGGGTGAGTGATCTAAAAGCAATCAAAGATTATTTATTACAGAAAATGCCGGATTGTCATCTGGGCCTCGCGGCGGGGAAGGAACTGACAGTATCCGCCCTTGCATCCGCTGCGCTGTATGGTGATTTTAATCAGCTTTACCTGTATCAGATGCCCTTAGATTATACTTTGAAAAATGCAGGGGAAGCTGATTTTTTCAATATGGCGATCCATCTGCCTCATTACCTGAACTTTGGTGGGGCGTCTATGTTGGCGGCCTTGGCGGATAAAATTAAAATTACGTTTTATGCACCGCTGACACTTGGAGGAGAAGCGCTTTCGGTTGACAGAAAAAATAAATTCATGCAACTATACCATCATTTTGCAAAAGTGATGAGAACATACAACACCTTATTGTTTAACTAAAATTAAAATTATCCTATGGCAAAGAGCAGAAGAGACTTTTTAAAATTGACAGGCTTGCTGGGTACAGGGGTCGCTTTAGGACCTTTTAACGGGTTTAGCCGGCAAGAACATAAGATCTTAAACGAACGCGTACGCTCTTCGGCAGGAAGGGCACCCGCTAAATTTAATATGTGTGGATACAGGGCACCTAAACTTGATACGGTGCGCATTGGATTTGTAGGGCTGGGCAATAGAGGAGCTGCCGCCGTGCCCAGAATCAACTTTATTGACAAGGTATCCATCGCAGGGCTTTGTGATATACGGCCGGAAAGAGTCGCGCTGGCTGAGCAGAGCATTAAAGGCTCGTCACACCATCCGGCCATTTATTCCGGAAAAGAGAACGGCTGGATGGAGCTTTGCGAGCGTGACGATATTGACGTTATTTATATCGCTACTCCCTGGAATCTCCACGTGCCCGTTGCGACCTATGCCATGAAGCATGGCAAGCATGTCGCCCTGGAAGTGGGCAATGCGGAGTCCATTGACGAGTGCTGGGAACTGGTAAACGCCAGTGAGAATAATAAACGGCATTGCATATTTCTGGAAAATTGCTGTTATGACTTTTTTGAACTGCTTACCTGGAATATGGCCAGGCAAGGATTCTTTGGTGAAATAATCCACTGTGAAGGCGCCTATATCCACAATAATGTAGAAAGCCTCTTTGATGAAGAGGCCCGCTATAAGCTCTGGCGTTTAAAAGAAAACATCAAAGGAAGCGGCAACTTGTATCCGACCCATGGGTTAGGGCCTGTTAGTAAGATCATGAATATTAACAGGGGAGATCATTTTGATCATATGGTTTCTATGAGTGGTAATGATTTTACCATGAAAGGACTTGAAGCAAAGTCTTATAAAAAGGACCCTGCCGTTTTTAAGAAGTTTTTGGATGATAAATTCAGGGGAAACATGAATACGTCTGTTATCCGCACGGGTAAAGGCAAGACTATCATGCTGCAGCATGATGTCAGTTCACTGAGGGTATATTCAAGAATACATATGGTCAGTGGCACAAAAGGGAGTGCGCTTAAATATCCTTTGCCCGGCAGAGTCTCTACCTCTCACGAAGACTGGTTCACGGACGCTCAGATGAAGGAGCTGGAAGACACCTATACTTTGCCGATTGTCCGGCGTCTGGGTGAAATGGCCCAGCAAATCGGTGGCCACGGAGGAATGGATTTTTTGATGGACTGGCGATGGGTAGACTGCCTGAGAAACGGTTTGCCAATAGATCATGATGTATATGACGCCGCACTCTGGACTTCTATCGGACCCTTAAGTAAATGGTCGGTAGCGAACAAATCTGCCTCTATTGATGTGCCCGATTTTACCCGGGGGCGCTGGCAAACAAATGCGCCCGGTGATTATTCAATTGATCATGGCAATCTGACGCCGGTTAAAAAGGTAACGGCGGCCGCAAATCAAATGGACTTAACTCATTAAAATAATAAAATAATGCATATAGAAATCTCAAAAGACACCGTTCAGTTAGGGGAAGCAGCCGGCAACACTGCAGGCCGTTTAATAAAAGATGCCATTCATAGTAAAGGAGAGGCTGTTATTATATTAGCGACAGGGTCCAGCCAGTTTGAAACCATCCGTACCTTGATTGAAGATAAGCAGATTGACTGGTCAAAGGTGGTAATGTTCCATCTGGATGAATATATCGGGCTTCCGATGACCCATAAAGCCAGTTTTCGTAAATATCTGAAAGAACGTTTTTTAGATAAAGTTCCCCCACTAAGGGCGGCACACCTGATCGATGGAAGTAATGATCCAGTTAGGGAATGTAAGCGGCTGGCGGATCTGATCTCCGCGAGCCCGGTAGATGTGGCGCTGGTCGGTATCGGAGAAAACGGCCATTTAGCCTTTAATGATCCTCCGGCAGATTTTGACACGAAGGCACCTTATATCGTGGCGAATTTGGATCAGGCCTGTCGTCAGCAACAGGTAAATGAAGACTGGTTCGACAATATCAGCCAGGTACCCGGTCAGGCTATCAGCATGTCTGTTCATCAGATTATGCTGTCGGGGCAAATTATTTGTTCGGTGCCGGACCGGCGTAAAGCGCTGGCGGTTAAAAATACATTAGAACAGCCTGTCAGTAATCTATATCCTGCAAGCATTCTAAGAGAGCACCCGAGTTGCTACTTTTATCTGGAAACGGGATCTGCGTCTTTATTAGCCAATAAGGGTTGATAAAATTTTCGGCCATATATCGTTTTTTTCCCTAAATTAGACGATGCATTCAGGCCAGAAGTATAGGATTGAACAAAGATGCTGTGTCAAGAAGGTTGTCAGAAAAGCAAAATACTTATGAAAGTTAAGATCCAGCATGGTAATATTATTACCAGCCATCGGCTCATTAAGGAGGGGAGTTTGCTGGTGGAGGGAGGTGTAATTACACAGATCAAAGAGGGGCCTATATCAGACTATGCAGACCTTACGCTCGATGCGGGAGGATTATTTATTGCACCGGGGTTTATTGATTTGCATATTCACGGTGGAGGCGGCAGTGATTTTATGGATGGTACGCTGGATGATTTTTTACGCGTGGCTGAAACGCATATGCGTTTTGGCACGACGGCGATGTTTCCAACGACACTTACCGCTGAAAAAGAAGATCTTTTACACACACTGGATATCTATAGAGCGGCCGTGAAGCGCAATATTCATGGAGCCAGGTTTATGGGTATGCATATTGAAGGGCCTTACTTTTCAAAAAATCAGCCGGGCGCGCAGGATCCCCGATACATCAGGGATCCAGACCCCAAAGAATACCGGGAGATCATTGAAAAAGCAGGAGATATTATTGCCAGGTGGGACGCCGCACCGGAATTGCCCGGTGCGATGGCCTTCGGCAGATACTTATCAGAGCATCAGATACTACCTGCCATGGCCCATACAGATGCCGTGTATGCGGATGTACTAAAAGCAGTGGAAAACGGTTACCTGCTGGCCACGCATTTTTATTCGTCTATGTCCGGGGTGACCAGAAGAAATGCTTTCCGGTATGCCGGTGTTGTTGAGAGTGTTTATCTCCTGGACGAAATAAACGTGGAAGTCATAGCCGATGGCGTGCATCTGCCTGAGCCGTTTTTAAAGCTGATCTATAAGATTAAGGGAAGCGACCGTATTGCACTTATTACGGACGCCATGCGTGCAGCTGGTACAGATCAGCGGGAAAGCATTCTCGGATCTAAAAAAGATGGCCTGCCCGTCATAATAGAGGATGGCGTGGCTAAATTGCCGGATAAAACTTCCTTTGCGGGCAGCGTAGCCACTACAGACAGATTGGTCCGTACTATGATAAATACGGGCGGCGTTTCTCTGGTAGAAGCGGTAAGGATGATGTCGTTGAACCCCGCCAGAATTATGGGGATCGAGCATCGAAAAGGATCACTGGCTGTGGGCAAGGATGCTGATATTGTATTTTTTGACGAACAGATAGTAATAAAGAAAGTTTTGATTGGGGGAGAGGTAATGGTTTAATGCTGTTTGTTGCTAATATTTAGTATTTATTTACTTTTAATATAAATATAATTTATGCAGGCAGATAAGACGCTACCGTCTAAAAGGTTGACATCACTTGATGCACTGAGAGGATTTGATATGTTTTGGATTGTTTGTGGTGAAGGTATTTTTCATGGGTTGGCAGACGCCACCCATTTGCCATTTTTTGAGAGCATGAGCAGACAGCTGCATCATACGACCTGGAATGGTTTCACCTTATATGACCTTATTTTTCCATTGTTTATCTTTATCGCGGGCGTCTCCATGCCTTTTTCGTTTGGGAAAAAACTGGATCATTTAAGTGGCCCCGAGCGGCAGCAGGCAAAAAGAAGCCTCTACCGTCCACTGATCATCAGATGTGTCGCGCTGATCTTACTGGGTATGGTGGTCAATGGTGCCCTTGCTTTGCCAGGTTATGCAAATACAAGATTTGCGAGTGTTTTGGGCAGAATCGCGCTTAGCTGTTTTTTTGCGGCCATCATTTATCTGAACTGTTCATTTAGAACACAGATTATCTGGTTGCTGGCGCTGCTGCTTGGCTACTGGGCATTGATGTCATGGGTACCTGTGCCTGGTTTTGGTGCAGGCGTATTAACGCCTGAAGGAAGTTTTGCCAGTTATCTGGACCGGCAATTTTTACCAGGAGAGGTACTGCGGGGCGATTATGATCCGGAAGGTATCCTCTCAACTATTCCGGCCATTGGAACAGCCTTATTAGGCGTGTTTACAGGACGTTTCCTTAGAAATAACGATCCTAAGTATACACCTATGAAAAAGGCCATGATGCTCCTGGGTGCTGGCGTGGTATTTCTATTGCTTGGACTTTTATGGAATATATGGTTTCCTATTAATAAAAATATCTGGACCAGTTCATTTGTGTTATTTTGTGCCGGTTGTAGTTTACTGTTGCTGGGCCTCTTTTATTTAATCATTGATGTTCTGAAATGGCAGGCCTGGTGCTGGCCATTTGTCTGGCTCGGCATGAACTCTATTTTAATCTATATGGCTTCACACGGGATCGTTAATTTCAAGTATAGCTCAGAGGCCATCTTTGGCGGACTGATACATTTGGCACCGGAAAGATTTTATGATGCGCTCTTGTGGGTCGGGGTCGCGATCATCCAGTTTGGTGCTCTTTATTTTCTGTATAAAAAGCGCATTTTCCTGAAGCTTTAGGAAAGTGGCATCTTATAACTCCAGACCCCTATCACGTTTGAGTCTCTTTTTAGTTTCTTTAAAAAAGCCGCGGTCAATTGCTAGAAATTTAACTTTTTGTGTCTATTTGTCTTTAAGACCGGGAGTGGGAGCTAGATTTTAGTTATTAGAAAATGTTAAACTTACCCTTACTCTATATTTTTTGGCAGAGTAAATATAGATCGTAGAATTTTTTTGTTCTCCTCTGTCTGTAGCGGCTAGTAGTTTTAGACTGGCAATATCGTTAATTAATATAATGTTGCATGTGTGTTTTCTGACTGATGCAGCTGTTTTATATTCTGCATATTCGCAATCGTTACAAAGATTCAAGCAGAGCCGCAAGTTTATTATATAAGACCAGATGCTTTTCCGGATCACCCCTTTTAAGCTTTTGTAGATTATATAGTTTCCATTTTATTGCCGGAAAATCGGCAAAGTTGTAAACGCTAAAGTCCGGTTCCGCATTTTTGAAGTTCAGCAAAAACTCTTTATCATACTGCGTGAGACTGCCTTGTATGGTATGGATAAGCTCTGTTCGGGTGTATTCGTAGTCTTCATAGCTAAACGTTTCTTCTGTCATTCCTGTAAATTGATTTTCCAGAGCGGAGCGTTGATCTTGTAAATTTGGCTGAAGGATTTCATTTATGGCACGGCTGCTGCTGAGCAGCAGGAGCATAAAACCATGTTTGATCTCTTGCGTAAATCCTTCAGTAGCTAGCATATATTTGATATCAAAAATATCCCTGGGATGCTGCCTGTCCAGGGCAGCGCAGATCTTTCCTCCATATAATTGCCCTATCTCGACAATAGCTATTTCGCAGAACGCGTCAAACAGCATTTGAGCTTTTACGCATAGTGGCTTTGGCTGCGGCGTCGCAAGAGTGCCACGGTTCATGACACTGATTTCTATCTTTACGATAGATCCATTATCGTTGACCAGTAACTTTCGATCTTTGGCTTTATGTTCAATTTGTGCAGACGGTAAAATCTTTTTAATATTTGCGGAGATGTTTAACAATGCGCGTGACATACCGCTCATAGATATTTCCCTGTCTTCGATGGGTAGATAGGTAAGATCTGCATCGACAGACAGTCTCGGCATATCTCTGATGAACAAGTTAATGGCGGTGCCGCCATGTAAAGCCAGAGTAGATTCTTTTGCGATCTCAGGCAATATTTTTAATAGAAGATTGACCTGACCTTTATAACTTTCTGTTTTCATATTATGCTAATGCTTTGGGTACCGTTATCTGATATTCAGGTATATACGTACCATTCTTTATAAGACTCCTCTTTCCAATTCCAAGCTCTATTTTATCTTTATCCAGATATTTAAACCACTGATGCTGCATTTTTGCTGCAAAATAAAGGAAAAGCCGTTTTACTTTTATGGAACTGCAATGTTCCAAAAGTAGCTGAACTTTAGCTGGTATCAAATTATTCAGTCCTTCCATGAGTTCATAACATTCGGTGAGGGCCGCTTCAGTTGTTGCTAGGTAAAGGCATTCCATGATCGCCCTGACAGGGTCTGATATTTTGAGGGTAAGGGCATTGTGGTCAATCTCCCTCATTCCCATGTCCGGAGGAAGCATAGAGATCTGACGGAATGCGACCTTTATGCCCCAATCATATTTCTGGAACCAGGCAGGTAAACGGTCTTTACGGTCGCCTATCAAAGTGACCTTTTGAACGCTCAACTCCAGGTAATGGGCTTTATTTAGTAAGGACAGTGCTGACCTTCCGCCAGGGTGGATAGCTGTACCCGCCTGGGTCTGCAAAGCATAAAGCGCCCCTTCGATGGTTGGCTTTTCACTGCTCCGGATCATGGCTCCTGTTCCAATGGCTCTTAACCAGTGACTTTTACGATAGACTTTTTGTAAGTCATAACTATACCCTTTGCTCGCCAAAAAGGATGAGAGGAGAACCGCCCCGGGTGGGAAGTCGTTCATCAACTGGTTTATTTTATTTAGTTTTAAGGTATCCATAGTACCGTAATTTGAAATATTTTAAACTAATAACTGTCTTTAGTTTAATTTTGTACGGATAAAGGTACTAATAATACCTTAATTGATCCTATTTTAAACTTTTTATTTCCGCCTGTATTGCCAATTTTGGCTATGCTTCTTAAATATTATCATCCTTTTCGATAATTTTCCAGGCCTATTATCCACATAATTTAAAAATGCAAACGCACAGTGGCTGAAGCAGGTATATTGAAACGCCCAAAAGTGCCTTATGCTGTTTGATTACCGGTACGTAGGCCCATCGCCAGCGCTACTCCTTAAACATTTCTGAATATTGATCATGTCATTTAACCCTAGATCCGCGACTTACCTTTGGGGGGCACGAATTCCCTGTTCGAGTGATCACACCATGTAGCATAGCGGATCACTTGGATGTATTCCCTGATTTCAGATTGTGAGAAGTATAACATAATTATCACAAATGTACAAGTTGAGTCGGTGAAGTTGCATGCAGGCGGTTCTATTGATGTAGTATTAATTCAGTATTAAACAAACTTCTTATACTGAAATATACTTGAATGGATATTAAATATTCAAGGATATTGGTATATTCAACTAAGAATAGTGATTTTCGAAAAATACTGTACTGTTTAAGTTTAAAGTATAATAATGAAGCGACCTCGTCAAATTACCATCAAAGATATAGCCCGGGAGCTTAAGATTTCCGTAGCAACGGTGTCCAGAGCACTCAGAAATGCTTATGACGTCAGCAAGTCTACAAGAAGAAAAGTATTGGCTAAGGCTAAGGAAATGAATTATCGTGCTAATTACAACGCCACAGCGCTGGCCAGTAACCAATCACATAATATAGCTGTTATACTGCCCACGATTACTAATTATTATTTTTCTACAGTAATTACCGGTATACAAAAGGTGGCATATGAGAACAACTACAATATTATTTTCTATGTGACAGGTGAGTCTGAAGAAAGAGAACTGTCAATTATTAAAAGCCTTTCTCTGAGTTCTATTGATGGTTTGCTGGTGTCGGTAACCAGTGAGTCCAGAAATGCCCGGCAGTTTAAAAGGATCATGGACAGCGGTATTCCCTTGGTGTTTTTTGACCGGGCGGCGGAAATTAAGGGCAGTTCCAAAGTAGTACAAAATGATTATGAGGGTGCTTATCTGGCTGTTGAGCATTTGATTGAAAACGGCTATCAGAAAATTGCTTTAATCGGTGGGGCAGAAAATCTTAGCTTTTCAAGGGAGCGGTTAAGAGGATATAAGGATGCTTTGAAAAACCATCAGTTGCCTGTAATAAAGGAGAGAATTATTCATTCCGCTTTTAATCAAAACAGCGGCTATGAAGACACCCGGAGGCTTTTAAAATTGAATGACCAGATCGATGCCATTTTTGCGGTGAATGACCGGAAGGCTGTCGGTGCGATTTTGGCGCTGAAGGAATCCGGTATCCGGGTCGGCGCTGAGGTAGGTGTTGTAGGTTTTACCAATGATCCTATAGCAGCTATTGTTTCACCAGGGTTGACGACCGTAGAAGAGCCGGCGCTGGAAATCGGGATGAAGAGTTGTGAACTTTTATTAAAACAAATAACGAAAAAAAGAACTTCACCGGAAGTGCTTGTTTTGCAGGGTACACTTATTGTGAGGCACTCGGCTATTCGTGGCTAGCGATTTTTATTTTTTGGATGCTGGACATACGTTTAACGGGTAATTATTTACACAAAATAGGGAACAGAACGCTATTATTTACCCTGGGTTATCTGTAAAATATACAGAAATTGTTTGTTTTTATTCTTGGAGCGTTTTTTGATTTACAAACAACTAAAACAATATCTTATGAAAGGAATATTAACAGTTATTGGTATCATTTTAATTATTGCCTGGATTTTTGGCTTCGTTGTGTATCACGTGGCCGGATTTCTAATTCACCTGTTGTTAATTGTAGGACTCATCATGATCATAGCCAATTTATTTAAAGGGAAGGAGTCCAGTTGACGGTGCATTACCTTCTTTAATAGATTTAACATCATAAAAATATGGGCGACCGGATACTTGATCTGGCCGCCCATATTTTTTATTGGATTGAATTGATTATTCCCAGCCCGGGTTTTGTTTGATCTGCCCCTTACTCAGCAGAATCTGATCTCTCGGAATAGGCTTAAGATATAGTTTGTCATTCCATTTACGCATGGATACCGTATAAGGTGATACGAGTTTTTTGTTACCATCCCAATCATTAATAGTAACGATATTGGTTCCTTTGAATATGTCGGATCCAAAATAGTTGTCATATTCCTTCTGTACTGCATCACTTGCGACAATGCCATATACAGTTTTGGGATTCTCCAGTAACTTGCCTGCTTTCCAGCGAACAATATCATCCCAGCGAAAGCCCTCAAAGGCCAGTTCCACTCTTCTTTCCCTTCTGATCTCATAGATCAGCGGTGATAGCTGATAGCCGTAGCGTGGTGCGCCATTGACGGTGGCGTTGGGATCAGTTGGCGGGTTGAGTGACAGTCTGGCCATTTTGCCGCCTGGGAGATCTGCCTCATCGAGCCTTGCGCGCAATTGATTGATGCTGATATCCAGATCGCTCTGTGTGATAGAACCGGTTTCTGCTTTTGCTTCCGCATAGATCAGCAACACTTCTGCATATCTGAATACATACATGTCATAAGTCGTTTGATTCGCTTCATTTTGAGCAGGAACAGGACTTCTGAATTTGGACGCCATATACCCCGTGGGTGAAGCGCTGTTGACATTAGTTAGAAAATTTGAAGTTGGCGTTGTACCGTTGAGATAACTGGGTAAAAATCGGTTGTCAACCTCATTTCTTAACCTCGGGTCCCTGTTTTGTATCTCCACAATAGCAGAGTCATCACCCTTATACATGCTACTCAGCGCAATAGGTTTTCCGTCAGTGCACAGAAAGGCTTCGATTAAATCCTTGCTGACACCCACACTTGCCTCATTTACTGTTCTGGATAGGTTATTGGTGAGCTGATCCAGCCGGTATATCTTAGGCAACACACATTCGGGGTTTTTAGTCAGGTCCTCCTGTATGAATTGTTGCTTATAGGACAGAAGATAGTCTTTATCCGCCTTGGTATGGGTTTTACCGTCCACTATGTCGCCCTCTCTGTAATAATACTGCGATTCTGGTTTGTAGATCGCATATCCTCCGTTATCCATGATGTCCTTTGCCGCGCTGATCGCCTGTTCCAGATAAGGTTCCCAGCCGGATTTATTTCTGTATTTCATCCAGGTGCCTTCATAAAGACATACCCTGGCCAGCATCTGTTCGGCCGCGTATTTATGTAGCCTTCCAAGCTCTACCTGATCCGGCTGTGGCAGATTTTCTACGGCGAACTTTAAGTCCGCAATAATGCTGTCCACTACAATAGCTCGATCTGTCCGCGGTTTATACAGAAAGTCTGTATCATTTATATTTAAATCTTTATTGATCCAGGGGACATCGCCGAAATCTTTGACCTTATTAAAATATTCATAGGCCCTGAAAAAACGAATTTCCCCCAGATATTCATTAATGAGCTGTTCAGAGCCAGTGGCTGTCTGGTAGTGCGTTAAAAAATAGTTGGCGTTTCTAATGAACTTCCAGTCATCGTAAGCCCATCCGCCGCCGCTGGAAGGTACCGTTGTTAAGCCGTAAAGCCAGGTGTCAGGAGAATTAGGAACACAGTTATCACTTTGATTGTCTGCTGAATTGTCCGGCACATAGAGTTCGGGATAGAAGTTGTTACAAAAGAGCTTAAGCTCATCGGCCGTTTGCCAATAGTTCAGGTCAGAGATAGAGTCTTCCGGTTTTCTGTCCAGTACCTTTGAACAGCTGATAGCAAAGACCATCAGACAACCTGAAAGGAGATATAAAATTGAATATTTGCTTTTCATGACTAAAATTATTTTAAAGTTATGTTGATGCCCACAGAGTATGATTTGGTATTGGGGTAACCCATCAGGCTGAGATTTTCCGGATCATACAACTTAGAGAGACCCGTTATAGTCAGGATATTCTGCCCCGTTGCATAGAGCTGTATATTGTCAATCTTGGCCTTTTGCATCCATGGACGCTGCCAGGTATAGGTAACAGTTAATTGTTTTAACCGGATATAAGCTGCACTTTGCAGGTACCTGTCCGGCGTGCCGTTCAGACCACCTCTGTTTCCATGACCTCCGTCAATATATGGTCTGGGCAGGTAGCCGTCTGTGTTTTCATAGGACCAATAGTCTGAGGCCAGTTGCATGGGGACATCCCATTCACTTCCGATGCCATAAAATCTGCCGTCAGGTACAAAATCCTGTTTGCCTACACCCTGGAAAAAGAAGCTGAGATCCAGGTTTTTCCAGGTGAAGCCTCCGTTAAACCCAAATAAATACTGCGGTTCTGTATTTCCAATGACGCGCAGGTCGCCGGTAGAATCCAGTGTGTAATTTCCGTTAGTTATTTTACCGTCACCATTCAGATCGACGTATTTGACATCCCCCGGATGCCAGGTGCCGCTATAGAGCAGCGACTGATCAGCCCAGTTATTGATTTCATCTTGCGACTGAAATAAGCCAGCTGTTTTAAAGCCCCAGACCTCACCGATTCTTTTACCGACATACAGGTTTGCCAGATACCCCGTCGGGTTGTCAAACTTGGTTATATACGATCTGGAATTCGACAGGTTAAAACCTACCCTGTAAGACATGTCGCTGTTGATTTTATCATGCCAGCCCAGATTGAGCTCCCAGCCCTGGGTTTTTAAATCAGCCGCATTTTCTACCGGTACCTCTGCGCCCAGCACCGCCGTAAGCGGTTGTCCTGTGGTCAGCATTCCGATCGTGTAACGGGTATAGGCATCTACTGTTGCCGACAGGCGGTGGGAGAGGAATTCAAAATCAGCACCGATATTCCATTGCTTTACTTTCTCCCAGGTGAAATTCGGGTTCACCAGTGCGCCGGAGGCCACGGAAACGGGCAGCGAGTTATCTGTTCCCAATATGTACGGCAACGCCGTATTGATGTTATAGGCAGATATATAAGGGAAGTAATCATCCTTGTCGGTCAGCTGATTGCCTAATGTGCCGTAAGAGCCGCGTATTTTAAATTCGTTGATGATATTAGACAGCCCGCCGCTGTTTTTCCAGAAATCTTCCTGTGACACACGCCATGCGCCCGAAACAGAAGGGGCCATTACGTAACGGTGCCCTTCCTGGAACCTGGATGAACCATCATAGCGGCCATTGAATTCCAGAAAGTATTTGTCTGCAAAGTCATAATTGAAACGGAAGAAATAGCCCTGTACAGCCCAGCTGGTGATTCCACCGTCTACCGATTGCGGCCCGGTGGCTCTGTTGATAGCCGGAAGATCATTATCGATCAGATTGGTTCTGCCTGCCAGGTAATTTTTGTATTGTTTGACTTCTTCATTGTACCCCAGCAGCAGTTTAAAATGGTGCTGCCCGATGTTTTTACTATAGTCACTGTAAATGTTCAGCGCATGATAGTAATCATTATGATTGGTTAAAATAATTTCATTGGGATTGGTCCAGGGATAATAATTGAAAGTGCCGTCTGCGTGGTATTCCTGAAACAAGCGGGAAGTAAACTCGTTATTGGTAGAATAGGGGTTAAAAGTATAATCCAGATTGATATTCCAGTCTTTTAAAGGCTTTACTTTGACGGCGGCGGTCAGCCAAAGGTCATTTATTTTCGTCTGGTTATGTCCACCTTCTGCACCTACGGCAAAGGGGTTGGTAAAGGATCCCTGCCCCGCATAATGGCCATCCGGATGTCTGATAGGCATTAAAGGCCGTAAGTCATTTTTTAACTGCCCACTGGTATCGGATATCCCTGAATTACCACTTCCGCCGCCAGACGGATGATCTTCATAAGAATAGGTATATCGCAGTTTGCCTGCAACCGTCAGCCACGGTGTAATATCAGAGCTAATATTCATATTGATATTATGGCGCTGATAAAAATCCTTATAAGAGGCCAAGACACCATTTTGTCTTGAATTACCATAGGACATATAATAAGAAGTCTTTTCAGAACCGCCGCTAAGAGACACATTATTTTGCTGAAGACTGCCGGATTTGTATAGCGCATCTGTCCAGTCGGTATTTCCTACATAGGTATAATAACCGGTAACATCAATACTGGGATCGTATAATACATATGGATTGTTGGCCGGGTCTTTAAAATAGGCAGTTACGCCGTCTCTGATTCGTTGACTGAAGTAGGCGCCGTTCCCCGCATTAATACTGGCACTGTCCATGTAATTGATATAGTCCATGGAATTCATGTACTTGGGATTCACCAGTAACTTGTCGGTCGCATATGAACTGCTGAGCCGGACAGTAGGAGCCTGATTGTGCTTGCCGGTTTTGGTGGTTATCAGTATAACACCATATGCGGCCCGGGCACCATAGATAGCAGCGGAGGCCGCATCTTTCAAAACTGTAACGCTGGCTACGTCGTTAGGATTAACCAGGTTTGGATCCTGTACCACGCCATCCACCAGTATCAAAGGTGAACCTCCGTTAATACTGGTGTATCCACGGATATTAAATTTGGCTCCCTGTCCCGGGGCTGCACTGCCTTGCGTAATTTGAAGGTTAGGAATGACGCCTTGCAGGCCGGCGCCTAGGTTTGCAATAGGGCGATTGTCCAAAACCTCGCCGGAAACCTGTTGGACGGCGCCCGATAAGTCTGCCTTTTTCTGGGTTCCGTACCCGACGATCACTACATCGGATAACGATGCATCCGTGGTGCGCATGCGCATCATAATAGTGCTTTTCTCGCCATTTGTGACCAGAAAATTGGTAATAGAGTCATTGGCATAACCTACATAACTAAAATACAGATTGTAAGAATGACCTTGCTCCATGTTAATTGTAAATGTGCCGCTGGAGTCACTGAGGACATGACTACTCTGCTTCGTCTGTCTGTCCATAATGCGAACAGAGACGCCTTCCAGGGTCGTTCCGGTTTCTGTAATCACGGTTCCTCTTACAGGGGTAGACTGTTGAGCAAAGAGTCCCAGCGAACAAAACATGAGAAATGCTCCGAGTCCTGCTTTAAGTTTCATGGATTTTAATTTTAGTGAGACAAAAAATGGTCACCACCTGTGAGATGAACAGGTGTGCTTTTGGTTGTTATAATAAAGTCGATTGTTATTGTTCCGTTATCTGAATCTTGTTGCCACTTCTGATATAACTCAAATGGTTTAGGTTACAAATTGCATCTAATAAAACATTCAATGAGTCCGTATACATAATTTTTCCTGTAAATTCCCTATCCTGTACAATATGAGAATCAACCTTGATTTCCACCTGGTACCTGACTGCCAGCTGGTCAAATACTTTTTGTAAGGGTGATTTGGAAAAGCTATAAGCTGCATTCTGCCAGGTAGTCACTACTTGCTTATCGTCTGCTGAATGGGACAGCGTCGTATTAGCATCTTGATGTTTTGCCCCATTTATGTTGCTGACTAAATAATCTCCCTTGTGTTTTCTGATCAGAATTTGCTGTCCAGGCTGTAGATAAACATTTTTTAGAGGATGAATATTTTCCAGAGACTTTACGGCGACACTGCCTTCGAGCAACTGGACCTTTATCTCTTCTTTGCTTTTATCACTGTTGATCCAAAATGAAGTGCCGATATCCAGGGTACTGATCCCGTTTGCAATTACAGTGAGCGGGTGGTGTCGATCGTGCTTTACATCAAACCTGGCATTGCCTTCCATATATAGAAAACGGTTGTCTTTAAAGTTGTCCATATAAGTGACAGCGGCATTAGGCTTTAGTAAAACCCCCGAGCCGTCCGGCAAATGAATATATTTTTCCTGCCCGCTGTTATTACGAATAATTTCTTTGTTAAGGCTATAGCTGTTTAGGTCAAAGCCTGAATGTTGAGTCGTTAATTTCAACAAGTAGTTAGCAGCCAGGAAAAAACCTGCAACGCAGGCCGCAATAAGCAGCGGTTTTTTCCATCTGCCTGACACCCCCGTGACTTCCCGTCTTACAGCCTTGCGCATAACTGACTGAATTACCCCCGGAATTTCTACAGGATCTGTTCTATAAAACTGTTCATCCGGAAGATGTCTGTCGAGTTCCCCGCCCGGCAACTGCTCAAGAAACGCAGCTATTTTCTCCGCCTTTTCTCCGTCCAGTTCATTATTCAGGAACTTTTCAATATCCTCAGGTGTAAATTCGCTATTCATCTGTTAAGGGTAATAACGTTTGTCAGGGAGAAATTCCCTACTCGCATTAAAAAAATATTAAAGAATTTTTAAAAACGCAAGCAAAATAAATAGCATACTGCTTAGTATTTGTCGTAACTGCTTAAGCGCCTTGTGAATATGGTTGTCTACCGTTTTTTCGGAGATATTGAGTTTTTGGGCAATTTCTTTATAGGCGTAGCCTTGTATATGGGAGAGACGTATTACTTTTTGCCGCATAGGTGGTAAATTGCTGATCGCATTTTCCATTTTTTCGGGGATCGAAACAGCAGAACCAGTGTCAATATCTGAATGAGCTATGACATAACTTTCTTCGGCAGCTTTTCGCTTACGCATGGTGGCCTGCAGGCGCAGCCAGTCAATATAGATTAATTTAGCCTTTCTGAAAAGCTGTGTCTCGAGATTGTATTCAGTACTCAGCGTCGATCTGTATTCCCAGAGTTTAATAAAAGTATTTTGAGTAAGTTCCTGACTTTGAATGTAATCATGCGTTCGGTTCAGGAAATAGGCATATATCCGCGCCTCCCATAAAAGGTAAAAGGCGCTGAATGCTTTTTGGTCTCCGTTCATTATTTTTTCCAGCAAAACCAGGGTCTGTTTTAACAAGTGAAATTAAATCGTTTTGCTTTATTTAACAATTCGATAATTTAACCGGACAAGGCCCCTTTTAAATTAAATTGTTATGAATAACAGATTATTTTCTTATGTATGATGTTTACAAAAAGTAGAAATATTTTGCCTTGGGTTTAAACAGAATATCCGTCTGAAAAGGATTGGTTTTAGCTTTACCGTTTTTCTGGCTGGTAATGATATTACCCTTCTGGGGTAAATAATCTTAATATGGACTTCCATGGCTCCAGGTCGAACGATGCTATTTATTCCTCCACCAAAGCGTCTGCTGATAGAAATTTAGTTACTTTTGATTGGTATTAATTCATACTGCGTCAATGGGACAGGCGGATTTGCAACTAAATTCAGCGGCAGTTCCTCGAATAAGCTTTTTTCTGAGAAAAAATGTGCTTTGAATTTCACCGCTTTACCAAGACGATAACTATCGATAACATGACAAAAATGACAATAGGACGGGACTTCAATACGCTGACAATAAAAGAATACTTCTTTTACATTGACAACCATAAAAAGTATAAGGACTTTAATACGCTGGGACTTTACCGGTCAATCATAGAAAATAAAAACCTGACAATGGACGACAAAATAGCTGTCAGGGCGTATGCACACAAACTATTTAAAAAGACATTTGATTTTCTTCAGCTAAAAGATCCCCAGACATTTGTTGAAGTAGAGTATTTGGGACAAGAGCTGACCAAAGGTGACGAAGAAAAAAATCTGGGATGACGTTAAACGAAACCAACAGCGAATTTTAGAAGACAAACAAATTAAACACAGAAACTTCGGCATTTATTCTAAACATAATTGCGGTTACGACGATTGTATCTGGAAGGGACTAATGATCAGACAAGGTTCTTGGCTTGCAAAAGAAACGATGCACTTTGACAGTGACAAAGCCATGTATGAGGGGCAATACAAATCGGAAAGACGAAAGTCTGAGCGAAAAAATAAAAAGCAAATAATTATCAGGGAAATTGGCAATGAATAAAACCTGCCGCCAATAAGATGTTATTGTCAGGCGGGCGGACGGGCAACACGCCAGCGCTGCTTTTAACTTTTTTCTGCGTGTAATATCGACCCGGCAGGGTAGCTATTCAGGGATCCCTGCAAATACTAAACAAAATTGGCTGCCCGTATAATGTGAGCAGCCAATATTTTTTTGCGTCTCTTTATCTGTTTCGGCAATTATCTGACAAAAGCGGCCAGCATATATTTAATGCTTTCTGATGAGTGCATTTGCACACCAGAGCAAGGGAGCCTGCCCATGCAGATCACCCGTATTTTGTTTTCTGTCCAGATAATACTGATGATCGTTTTTCTTATTGGTGCCCTCGCAGACATTAGTGATATCGTTATTGTCATTGATAAATCCGATAAGAGCCAGCCATGCTTTCCGGGCTGCGGGACCGTAGGTGGCATTATCTAGCCATCCTTCTTTTACGCCTGTTATAAAAGCATAAGCGAACATGCCGGTAGAGGAGGTTTCTTCCCATGCATTGGGATCATCTATTAACTGATGCCACATACCACTTGCATCCTGATACTTTAAAAGGGAGCGCATCATTGTATGATAACCCTTCAGGATGCTTGCCCTGTCCGGGTGATTTTTAGGCAGTAGTCTTAAGACTTCCGTCATACCAACAGCCATCCAGCCATTGCCGCGACCCCAGTAAAATGGCACATCAGGTGCATGGAAAAAAAGTCCGTTGGGTTGCTGCAGGGAGTCCAGATAATGTACCATCTCCTTGCTTGCCCGCTCCAGATATATTTTTTTGCCGGTAGTGACATAGGCCTGGGTTTGTAAAGCCGTAATCATATACATATCATCGATCCACATACGTGTTTGCCAGGAAAGCCCGTTATTTTTATAATAATAGGCACTGGGCGTCGCATTCTTCCCGAAAGGCTCACCCCATTGTTTATCAGCGTATGATACGGCAAAATCTAAATATTTTTTATCTTTTGTCTGGCGATACAGCGCAAAGGGTACGATGCCAAAGACAGAAAAATCTACGTGGTTGGGAGCAGGCACCATTTTTTTTCTTTTTCCTTCTAATGGCTGATAGGCAGCGGCCAATTGCTGCTGCAGCGGCTTGTCTTTTGTCAATGCCGCAAACTCCAGCGCACCGGCCCAGGTACAGGTGACAGGGTAGTGGATGTAGTGTGGCCCCTGATTCTCGCCAATAAATTTATTAACGGTTCCAACAAAATGATCTGCAATACGTTTGCCGATCTCTTGAGGAGAGTCTCCTTTGGGAAACGTTTTCAGAAAATTCTTATTTTTTTGCGCGTTGCTGCCGGAATGTGCAAAACAAAATAAAATAAGCATTACGCTAAATGCGGAAAGTCTTTTCATCGATTCAACTATTTTAAAGATTTAGAAACTATAGTTTTTTATATTGAATAAAAGTTACTGATAATTATGCCGGAACTTATCCGGTCTTTTGACCGGCCATTTGGATTTTACGCTACAAGGCTATGAAAATCAGTAATGCTCATAAATGCCCTACTAACAACCGCCTTCAAAACAACTCCAGTCTACGCGCCTCCCGGTCGATCTATCGTTAATTGAACGAAAATAGCCAAATTAACAATACAGTAATTTAATATTAATAATTTGATAAAATAAGTTGAATCAATGAGAATATTTGCAGGGTTTCTGATAAGGAAATGTTACAAATTTGCTTTTGATATTAACAGCAGTCATGAACATAAAACAATGAGTTAACCGAGAATACAGCCAGACTGCTTCAGATAGATTGCAGTCCCGCCTTATTAAGTTAATCCGCTATGGCCTAAAGTGTTCATAAAACATTACAGGTGAGGTGAAATTAAAAGTTAACTATTGACGGAAATCTGACTACTATCACAATAAATATTAAAAAAAACACGCAATAATCATTTACTGATTATAAACATGAAGGGCTCAGGGGTTCTAATTCAATTAAAAAATCAAATCGTGAAGCAATTTAAATTTCTAATTTGTCTGCTACCTGGAATATTGATCGCCATCGCCGGGTTCGCGCAGCAAACAAGGTACAGCGGGATTGTCAGAAACAATGACGGCTTACCTTTAAGAGGCGTTTCAGTAACGCTTAAAAATACCAATACGGGAGCGATCTCCAATGATAATGGGCAGTTTTCGCTGTCGGCGGATAAAGGCAGCTCGTTGAAATTCTCAATGGTAGGGTATGAGCCGTTGGAAAAGCTACTGGGATCAGATACCATTATCAATGTTACACTGGTGGCCACCAGTGATAGCTCTTTAAATGACGTAGTTGTTATTGGATATGGTACGGCAACCAAAAGAGACTTGACCGGAGCTATTTCCCACCTGGACAAAAAAGTTCTGGAAACAAAAGTAGCCACCAGTTTTGTTGATTTCCTGAAAGGAAGTATGCCGGGTGTAAATATCAGCGCCAATAATGATGCGGCAGGTGGCGGCAGCGTACAGGTCCGGGGTCCGGCATCCTTGAAAGCTTCCTCTTCACCCTTAATCATATTAGACGGTGTTACTTTTAATGGCAATCTCAACGATATAAATCCTAATGATATTGCCAGCATAGATGTACTGAAAGATGCAAGCTCTACCGCTATTTACGGTGCTAAAGGCTCTGCAGGCGTTATTGCGGTGACGACAAAAAAAGGGACTACCGCCACACCGCAGATCAGTATCAGCAGTAAGCTCGGTGTGGCCAACATGCTGGGCATTCCACCATTACCTACCCCTGAGCAGTATATTCAGCGCAGGGCAGATTATTTTAAAACTATTGATTATTTTAAGCCAGATGGCCAAAAGAAAGGCGAAGGGTATTACGATAACCCAGATAACCTGCCAGATGGAGTAACCAAGGATCAGTGGGCTACTTATGACGGCGCCTTTGATGGTGACTATGTAGAGACCTGGCTTTCGCGTTTACAGATGGCAGATATTGAAATCAAGAACTACAAAGCCGGTAAAACGGTGGACTGGAGAGACGCTGTCTACCAGACGGGTTTCAGGCAGGACCACGATATTGCAGTTTCCGGCAGAAGCAACAGCACTTCTTATTATACTTCTCTGGGTTATACCGATAACAAAGGCTTTATCGTAGGAGATAATTTCAGATCTGTACACGGAAGAGTAAATATTGAATCGAATATTACTAAATGGTTACAGTTTGGGACAACTACCCAGTTTGCCGACAGAAGTGACAACAGCATTACAGTTATTCAGGGGAATGCGGATGTTATGAGTCCTTACGGCAATATGTATAACGAAGATGGTAGTCTGGCCGTTTACCCGATCGGCGACGCCAGAGTCTCAAACCCGGTGTTTAAAAGCCAGGTGGACCGTTATTTTTATAAAGCGCAGACATTAAACGCCACGCTTTATGGTAAATTGACGCTTCCCTACGGCATCACGTTCAGAACCAACTGGAATAACCGCTACGGATGGATCAAGGATTATTATTACACATCTGACTTAAATCCGGGCGTTTCTGCCGGCGGAGACGCAAAACGCAATGAATACTCCGATTATGAATGGAGCGTGGAAAATATCCTTAACTGGACCCGTCGTTTCAATAAGGTACATCAGCTTGATGTCACTGTGGTGGCCGGTGAAGAAAAGTTCCAGACCTATAATACGATCGCTGAAAATGAAGGATTTGCACCCAATGGTAACCTGATCTATCACCAGCTGAATTTGGGGATCAACCCTTCAACGACTTCAACCGATGAGGTACAGACAGGAACTTCACTCTTAGGCAGGATTAACTATAGCTATAAGGATCGCTATTTACTGACAGCCTCTATCCGCAGAGATGGTTTCTCCGCCTTTGGACAGAATAACCCCTATGGTACCTATCCTGCTTTCGCGGCTGCCTGGAGAATCTCGGATGAAAATTTTATGAAAGGCTCCATCTTTAATGACCTGAAACTAAGAGCCTCCTGGGGTACCAGCGGAAACAGAGACATTGGCCGGTATGCCGCCTTAGCCAGATTGAATATCTTAGATAATATTATCGGTGGCGAAAATGTAAAAGGGGTCTACCAAAATACGCTAGCCAATTCCAATATCAAATGGGAAACGACACATGCAACGGATATAGGTGTCGATTTCGGGCTCTTTAATAACCGTTTTTCTGGTACAATCGATGCCTATTATAATAAGACCACGGATCTGGTACTGGACAGATTACTGCCAGGTTTCACCGGATATACCAGTATCCTGGCTAACCTGGGGCAGGTAAATAATAAAGGGCTGGAATTGTCACTCACCAGTGTTAATATCAATAACCCAGGCAAGGTCGTTTGGTCCACTTCTCTGATCTTTAGCATGAACCGTAATAGTATTGTCCATTTATACGGGACAACTGATTCTACTACAGGTAAAGAGGCTGATGATATTTCTAATGGCTGGTTTATCGGTCATGGCATTAACGATATCAGAGATTATAAAATTACAGGTATCTGGCAAATAGGGGAAGAAGAACAGGCGGCTAAGTATGGTAAATTGCCTGGTGATCCTAAGGCCCTGGATGTCAATAACGACGGCGTGGTAAATGATCAGGATAAGGTCTGGATCGGCTCCTATGTACCCAGGTATACAGCTTCACTTAGAAGTGACCTGCAGTTATTTAAAAATATCAACTTTTCTTTCGTTATCAGAGGTGACTTTGATTACTGGGGCGTTAACGGACTTAGACGTAATGAAGACAATCGTTACTTCCAGAGTTCCAACTCTATCTGGAACGATTACTGGACCCCATGGAACCCTTCCAATACTTACGGCCGGCTGGCCTCTAATTCAAATAATCCGACGGTTAACTTTTATGAAAAAAGAGATTATGTCAGAATGCAGAATGCGACACTTTCTTATACTTTTCCTCAGGAGTTGATCAGCAAATATTCTATCAAAGGCCTGCGTGCCATGGTGAGTGTAGACAACGTTTTTTTAATCACCAAGTGGAAATACTATGATCCTGAACTGATAGATGACGGCGTAAGCAAAGTGGGCAGAACGCCCCGTATTTTCACCTTCGGTGTCTATGTAACCTTATAAATTTATCTGTAGAAATATTTGATTATGAAAACTCAATATAATATAATAAAAGCAGCACTTGCCGTTTGCCTTGTGGCAGGTGCCAATGGTTGTGTGAAGCTGCAGCCGGAGCCTTTATCTTTTTATGCCCCGGAAAATGTCTTCGTAGATAAGGCAGGATTGGAATCAGCCTTGATTACCTGTCGCAAACAAATGAAATTCGAATGGGTGGGGGATGCCTTTGATGCGGGTACCTGTCGCACGCCTATTGTATATGAATACGCTTTTTCCGATGTATCAGTAATAGGTAGCCCTGAGACCAAGGAGATCCATAATCTGGAGACGCAGTTGACACCGACCTCCAATTATAATCTCCATATGCGCTATTGGCTGCTGGGCTGGGATGGCATTACTTATGCGAACACCGTCATTAGTAATGTACCAAAAGTAACCTTTGATTCTGAAGAAGATAAAAATGCAATTCTGGCAGAAGGATATTTTCACAGAACCTATTGGTACTATTTATTGGTCAACCAGTTTGGGGATGTGCCATTGTCTTTGGATGAGGTTACCACGCCAAAACTGGATTTTAAAACAGCTTCCAGAACGAAAATCTTAAAACAGATGAAATCCGATATGGAATTTGCTGTTCAATGGTTACCCCTGACTGCACAGCCTGGTGCGGTAAGCCGTGCTGCCGGTGAACATCTGTTGGCCAAGGTTGATTTGGCACTGGGAGATTTCCAGGATGCAATTGACGCTGCCACTCGCTGTATTAATAATTATGGCCATAAATTGATGACAGAGCGTTTCGGTGTTAACGCGAGTAATGCGAAACTCGACGTCTTTAATGACCTGTTTGATCCGGAAAATATCAGTTCACCAGAAAATAAGGAAGGGCTGTTTGTCGTACAGGAGAAGTACGGTGTGCCTGGCGATGGTTCAGATAATGGCTCCTACAGAATGCGTAATTTTGTGCCTTATTGGAGTAATGGCGGTGAAGTCAAAACGCCTGATGGCAAGCAGGGAACTACATATGACGCCGCTCCGTACGATGGTTATCAGGAGGTAGACAGTCTCGGCCGCGGTATTGCAAAGATCCGCCCTTCTAATTACGGCCAGTACGAGATCTGGGAAAACGCGGGTACGGATATGCGTCACAATGCCAATAACTGGTTTGATAAATCCAGGCTCTATTATAACCGTCCCGCATCTAAAGGAGGCAGTGCTGCCTGGTTTGGTAAACCGATTCAGGCAAAATATATCGGAGATACTGTCCGTTGCTATTTCTCTTTCCCAATCGTGAAAGTGCTGATCTACAAAGACGACATTAATAAGGGTAAAGCGCCATCAGGAGGTTTTACCGATTCTTATGTGTTTAGACTGGCAGAGACTTATCTGGTACGCGCAGAGGCTTATTGGTGGATGAATAACATTGCAAAGGCTACCGAGGATGTTAACGCGATTCGGGCCAGGGCAAAGGCTCCGCTTCTATCCAGCGTAGATCTGGATGATATTCTGGATGAACGCGCCAGAGAACTTTATTTAGAAGAGCACCGCAAGTCAGAACTGACCAGGATCGCATTTTTAATGGCACAGGAAAAGAGAAATGGCTATACGACAGCAAATTTCAGTACCAAAAACTGGTATTATGATCGTATTATGGCCAAGAATAATTTCTATGCAACGCATTATTTCTACTCTACAAATGCCTTCAACATGAAACCTTATCATGTTTTGTGGCCGATACCTGAAAACTGGATTTTAGCGAATTCCGAAGGACATATTAATCAGAACCCTGGTTATCCGGGCGCTGAAAATAATGTAGCGCCAGAGGAGTAAAAACGGCTGCATCTCATGCAGTAAATGTGAAAATAATAAGGTATTGAAAATGAGATTCTGAGATAAAGGAGGGGCCAGGGCGTCCCTCCTTTAGTTTTTCAGGCGGTATCAGCGAGGGTGCTTAAGTATTTTCGCCTGATGCCAATGTCATTTTAGCCGCTTTGCCGTATTTTTGACTGCTTATAGATCATATAATAATAAAGGACATTTCTAAATGGCGAAATTTTTCGGAAAGACCTGGTGGGGACAGTCCTGGTTACAGGCACTAAGCAATATCGACTATAGCAACCGCCTTCCCAGGGGAAGCAGGTATGCCAGAAACGGCTCTGTCAAATCCATTGAAACGAATAAAGGCACAATCACGGCAGCAGTACAAGGCAGTGGTTATCATCCGTATAAAATACGTATTGAACTCCCCACTTTTTCAAAGGAGCAGGTAGCACTTTTCTTACAGACAATCAAAGAACATCCTTCACTGGTATCCAAACTATTAAATCGGGATCTGGACCCACAAATGCTTGATCTGGCGCAGGATGCCGGATTGCAACTATTCCCAAAGTCCTGGAGAGACCTTTCCATGCATTGCAGTTGTCCGGATTCAGCAGTTCCGTGTAAGCATCTGGCCGCAGTAATTTATAAGATCAGTGAACAAATTGATATTAATCCTTTTTTGGTATTTGAACTACGGCAGGTGAACCTGCTGGAAGCCTTTCAGGGAAAAGACGCCACACAGGTAATGGCCAGCCAGGAAGTCCCAATGATTGAGGCGTTGTTAGTGGATAATTCCCAGACTAAGCATAACAAAAAGAAAGGTAAGGCGACTGATACATCAACAAAACCTCCGCTAAAACTTGCTTATAATCATCTTAAAAACATAGAAGAGCCAATCATCGCCCTTTTAAAACCCAACCCGGCGTTTTATAATGGTGGCAAAGATTTTTTATTAAAATATAAGTCTGCCCTGCATAAAATAACCCAGCGGGCAGCAAAGATCCTGGACCGGCAGGAAATGGAGGAACGGGATTCCAGTGCAGCCACCGACTATCCGGTTCTTAAAAGACACAGTATCATTCAGGTTATAGCAGATGACGCATTTCAGGGAAGCTTTCTGCTGGAAGGGCAGCCTGTGCCCATCGATTATTTAGCACAAACCACTTTAGAGATACCGGCTGCGCATCTTTTGGATTATCATGCTTCAGTGACAGCACTATTCCATGGATTACAGTTCTCCCTTCATTTAATGGCCATGGGAGCCATCATACCACAGATATTTCAGACGAAGCAAAAGGGTTATAAGATCAAATGGCTGCCAGCTTTACTAAACAATGAAGTCCGCCAGTTGATGGACGACTTTATCAGTTTCTTCCCTGCTGATTTATTAAAGTTCAGTCAGAACGAAGAAACGACGCCCGTAACAAAAGAACCTGCTATACAGTTCTTGTCACTGATTATCACTGAGTGGATGCCGTTAATGAGCACGCGGCAAGAGACCGATCTTTTTCTGTTACTATTCTTCCATGGGCAGCCGCACCCGTTTGATTCAATCAGTGAAGACGGTATCGGCGGAGCCATACAAACCTGGTTACAAAGATACCATTTGACAGCCGGTGACTATAAACCCAGAATCCTGGTTACAGAAGGCAAAAACGATGCTTTTACACTCGATCTTGAGTTGATAGAGACAAAAGCGAAGGTCCCAAAATATATCCCGTTATCTGCCATATTACAAAAGACTGAATACGATAAAAAAAGACTTGCAATTTTACAATCCGTACTGCAATTGGAAGATGCACTACCCACTTTAAGTCAATATATACATCAGAAAGGAGCTTCTCCCATTATTATGTTGCAGGAGAGTTTTAGTAATTTTCTATTCAATATGGTGCCGGTCATCCAACTCATGGATATTGACGTCCTGTTGCCCAAATCCTTACAGAACCTCCTCAGACCTAAGGCGTCCATGAAAATATCAGCTCCCCGGGGTAAAAGCTACCTCAATGTAGCGGAAATGCTGGAATTTGACTGGCAAGTGGCCATTGGTGATCAGGTTATCAGTGAAGCGGCTTTCAAAAAGTTATTAGCCAATTCAACGGGGCTGATTAAATACAAATCTCAATATCTGTATGTCAATAAGGAGGATTTGCAAAAGCTGCATCAGCATTTTAATAACAGAAAGCAGCTGGCACCCCTTGAGATATTAAGAGCCGCCCTCAGCGAGGATTATGAGGGCGCAGACATCGCTATTTCTAAAGACGCCTCTGCTGCCATTGCTCAACTCACAAAAATAAGTACAGTCCCTACGCCAAAGGGATTACGGGCAACCTTACGACCCTATCAATTAAGGGGTTACAACTGGATGTATCATAATGCTAAAATAGGGTTCGGATCCGTAATAGCAGATGATATGGGTCTGGGCAAGACGCTACAGGTCATTACTACGCTTTTAAAATTTAAGCAAGATGGTGAGCTCACCAAAGAAAAGGCACTCGTCATAGCTCCCACAGGTCTGCTAACCAACTGGGCCGCAGAACTGGAGCGGTTTGCCCCGGCATTAAAAGTGCAGACTTTTCACGGCAGTCATAGAAAACTGGAAAAAGATTTTGATGTCTTGCTGACTTCCTATGGTATTGCCCGGTCTGACAATGCCAAGTTAAAAAAATTAAGCTGGCGCACGCTTATTATTGATGAGGCCCAGAATATTAAAAACCAATATACCAGGCAGTCCAAAGCCATCAAGAGCATTGAAGCCAAAAACTTTATAGCTATGAGTGGCACGCCGGTAGAAAACAGACTCAGTGAGCTCTGGTCAATTATGGACTACAGCAACACAGGCCTGCTGGGTGATTTGAAAAAGTTCCAGGACACCTATGGCAAACCTATTGAGTCCATGAATGATACGCAAGTGGCAGAAAAGCTCAAAAAGGTCATTGCTCCTTTTATGATGCGGCGCTTGAAAACCGATAAAAACATCATAAACGACCTTCCTGATAAAGTAGAAATCAATAGCTATGCCCATTTAACTGAGCAGCAGGCGAGCCTTTATGAGTCCACCCTGAAAGAAGCCATGAAGGCTATTGAATCAATGGACCCTAAGGACAAAAAAACACTTTTTGTGCGAAAGGGCCTGGTCCTCCAGTTAATCCTGGCCTTAAAACAAATCTGCAACCACCCCACCCAGTTTTTGAAAAATAAGATCCTGGATAGCCAGTTGAGCGGAAAGATGGATTTGCTCTTTGAAAAACTGGACACCATTGATCAGACCGGCGAGAAAGTCCTTATTTTCACGCAGTTTAAAGAAATGGGGCTCCTGTTGCAACACTTTATTGAGGAGCGCTATAAAGAAACACCCTTATTTTATCATGGCGGCTGCACCATCAAACAACGTAGAGAAATGACAGCAGCCTTCCAGGAAAATCCTGCGGATAAAATTTTCATCCTGTCGCTGAAAGCTGCCGGAACGGGACTTAATTTGACAGCAGCCAACCATGTTATTCATTTTGATCTGTGGTGGAATCCGGCAGTGGAGGCGCAGGCCACCGACAGAGCATTTCGTATCGGGCAGCAGAAAAATGTATTTGTGCACCGGTTTATTACCAAAAACACCTTCGAAGAGAAAATCAACGCCATGATCCAGTCTAAAAAGAAACTGGCTGACCTCACGGTTAGCTCCGGCGAAAGCTGGATTGGCAATCTAAGCAATAAAGAACTCCAGGATATCTTTAAGATCGATTAAGTCCGGTAATAGATCACCGGTGTAAGACGAGCCTGTCATCTATATTAAGGGTGACAGGCTGTTCTTTTGCGGCCCGTGTCTGTTGATTTGATAAGAGGTGAAATCCCTCCGTAGCGGTTTATAATCGCTGGCCACTGGTTAGGCGCAAGGATGTCCATTGCGAAGTTGAATCTGAAAGAAGTTTAAAGGCGCTCCCCGCAAAAGATGGTGTTCAATGGTAGTCGGTCCCATCGAAGACCAGAACCTTTTAGTAAAACCGCGGTTGTGGAACAAATGGGACACTCAAAGCCTGTGCTAAACTGCCGGGGCAAAAACGGCTCCTTAAGTCTGTTTATTTTTAACCTTCCTGGATTATATTATCTTTTTTTAAAAAAAAAGTACGTTTTCAAAATCCGGACACCCCCGTTACTCGTATCTAATACAGAGGCTTATTTAAACTTGTTTATTAATGCGTAGGAAACTACCGGCAACAGGTAAATAAGCAATAACTATTTCTATTCAAAAGAGTGCTATGAAAACGACTACCAGAAAAAAAATCAAGTGGACATTTTTCGGGCTATTAGGCCTGGGGTTCTTACTCTTCCTGACGTTGGTTGTTCATATTGCTGTAATGGTCTATCACAAAGGTCCTTTGCCATTTGAACATGTTCAGATGGCAAGAGTTGATTTTCAAAAACCGCTCGACAGTGTGCAAATAGCTTCCCTGGAAACGCAGCTTCTTGCTGAGAAGGGCGTCAAGACAAGTTATTTCAATACAAAGGATGATAACCTGGTCTATACCTTCGACAACCGTCAAAACAGTTCACAAAAGATATATCAGGAAATATTTCAGTCAGGCGCACTCTCTGCTAAACCATATACGGTCTCCGCTGACGATCTGGCAAAGGGATGCCCGGTAATGAATAACAATTCATTTTATGGAAAATTGACTTCCGTAATCTCTAAAGCGATTAATTAATATCAATTATTCAATTTCAAATCATAAAAATCCACAGTATGAAAACCAGCCCAAAAATCGGTCTTTTTCTTGTCTCATTCACCTGTATTCTTCTGTTTTTCAGTGCCTGTCATAATAATGACAAAGATGATATGACCGTTATTCCGTCTACGCCGCTTTACGACACCTTAGGCTGGTTTATTCAGGGTGCCAAGGGGCAGGTCGAAGGTCAGGGCGTAAAAATGGTAAATGACCCGGATAACGATGGCAAACAGATACAGGCCGGGCGTTTGGCGATACGTACAGTTGTCAATAAAGCGCTGGGTGTCATAGCCTCTGACAACCGGTTGGCTCAATATTTTCCCACCTTACTGGCAGAGGTAGGGGATGGCAACACTACTGGCCTGGCGCATTTGCTTAATTCCTTTACAGACTTCGTGCAGACTGCGGTAAGCAAACAAAACGTATACAAGGGACCAGACATGAAAACGGTTCATAATCATGCCACCTTTGCGCGATTCGGGTCTGAGGAGCATCCTACAAGCACGAAAGCAGATTTCGATGTTTTTGTCGGTGACGTTGCACAGGCCGCAGCCTCCCTGGACGTGCCGGCAAGTGTGATTGGCCAGCTGGGAGAGCTGCTATATACAACCGAGGGAGATATTGCCTCTGATGCCAATTAATGACAGCAGACTTTCCCGGGTAAAAACACTTTAGCAATCAAGCAACATAGGTGTAAAATCAGGGCGTTATTTCAACTATTGAAACGACGCCCTGCATTTTTATGAAATTGGGATGGTCTGGGGACTATTTCCGGTATCTTTACGGGATAAACTTATGTACCCTTATCACAATAAAATTAAGCACCGTATTACAAACGGAGAACTACTGAAGTACGAATATGTCACTTCTTATAAGGATATTCAACCCTGTCTTTTGTTGTATTTCAGAACAGAACCCTACGTTCGCCCTATCCGCGCGCATCGCTTTGATGAATATAAAGTGATTTTGGAAAACTGGGAGAAAGAGAGGTAAGCAAACGCGGCATTGAAGTATCAGGGACCAGCGACCATATCCCGGTATATCCTAACAAAGCGCTTAAAATATTTGAGGGAGTAATTAGACGCTTAGGAAACCGGCCCCATGACATACATCTGATCCATGGTAGGAGCAGGACTGCCTCCCTGTTTTTCCAAGGTAATAGCGAACGCCTGAACCGTTCCCTGTTGTGTTTTTTTCATCTGAACAGGCAGCGGCTTGTTGTCTTTGGGAGAATAAAGGCCCAGGTCAACCGGTTTGCCGTCAACAATGGCCCATAATTGATATACCTTACCTGCCGGTGCGTCAGGGAGGTCTGATTTTCCCAAATAAACCGTTTTGTCATTGGTATTCCAATAAACAAGTGCCTTTATTCCGGAATGTTCGTGAACGCCGTTCATTGTGACAGAACGTAAGTTTGGATCGGAAAGCAGGGCTATTTGATTTTCTGCCTGGGTAAGGCGCCTCATGGCAGCCAGACTATCGGTCACCAACTGCCGGTTTTTCTCAGACAGGTTTTGAAGGGCCGTTTTATCTGTGGCGTTTTTGCTGCCCAGATAAATATTCAGGGCGATACTGCCTATTAATAAAACGATCCCTGCTACAGCGAGTTTACGCCAGAAACTAATATTGACGGCTTTAGGTTCAGAAATACTCGAACCAATCACCTGGTTTTGCACATTGTTTTGGGTGGCTTGCGCCCTGATGCCATCCATGATAGCGGTTTTTAATTCGCTAGGCGGCTCTACGGCATGGAGCTGACTATAACGCTCCAGCGTTTGCTCAAAGGAGCGGACATAATCTGCCACTTCAGGGTGAAGCTGCATCATATTCACGACCTCGCTGCTCTCTTTTTCAGAGAGCAGTCCCAGAACAAAGTCCTCAAGGACACCAGATGATATGTAGTCTTTTAGATCCAAAATTCGCTATACTATATTTAATAATTTTCTTAGTTGAATCAGTGCGCTTCTTACTTTCGTTTTAACCGTCCCGATGGGCAGATCCAATTCCTTGGCTATTTCACTTTGCGTCAGTCCATGGAAATAAGCCAGATCGATTATTTTCTTATGCGTTTCATCTAACTCGACCAGAACCTTTTCCAGGCCCAGATGGTCCATATTCGGCGTCACCGCCCCGCCCGCCTTGCTGTTGCTTATTTTTTGCTCATCCAATGAGAGCGTGCGCTGCTCCTTTTGATATTGCTTCGACCTTAGTTTGTCAATAGCCGCATTGCGCGCAATCTGTGTAAGCCAGGTATACAGTCCCCCTTTCTGGGCATCATACTGATCTATCTTCTGAAAGGCTTTCATAAAAACTTCCTGCAATATATCCTTCGCCTGTTCCTGTTCAGCGGTTATTTGCATTATAAAACCGTAAAGTGCCGCACTGTAATGATCATATAAATAACTATAGGCAGACTCCTCTCTTTTTTTAAGAGAATGGACTAGATCTGTTTCATTATTTATGGGATTGTGATTCAATGCGGCCAGTAGATTTGTTGCAAAATAACCTATTATTGAATATGAACAATAAATATTTACGATTATTGTTGCGTGTAGGGTTAAATAAAGCGCCGAATTTAATACCTCATAATGTCATATACTTCTGTGGAATATTCAGCGCCTGTTTCAGAGAGCAGGTAAAAAATGGCCAAGGGGTTAGTTGTAAAGTAGACCAGAAGACCGCCTATTCTCCGGTTTTATGAAGTAAGAACTTGCTCGGGCTCATACCAAACTGTTTTTGGAAACACCTTCCAAAATGCGTGGCTGAATTAAAGCCCACCATGACAGAGATCTCGGTAATACTATATTTTTGTTCAGATAGGTATTCGGCCGACTTTTTCAGCCGGGTAACGGTGATCAGTTCTCCCGGAGTCATGTCGGCGATAGACTTAATTTTTCTGTATAATGTCGGCTTACTGATAAAAAGCTTAGCCGATAGTAAGTCAATGTCCAGATTTGGATCGTCTAGATACTGTATGATTACCTGATGCAGCTTATTTAAAAACTGTTCATCTGCTGAACTGTGTGCCATGCTGTGAATGGTGGCTAGCGGGAAGCTGGAAAAATAAGAGCGAAGGCGGCTTCTGTTACTCAAAAGGTTGGCGATCTGGACCTGGAGATAGGCCGGGGAAAAAGGCTTTTCAATATAAGCGTCAGCGCCCTGCTCCAGACCTTCGATCTGTGCAGGAATACCGTTTTTGGCGGTCAGCAGGATAACCGGAATATGACTGAGTTCCAGATTAGATTTAATCATATTGCAAAACGTCAACCCGTCCGTCTCAGGCATTAAAATATCGCTGATGACCAGCGCTACCATGTCCTGCTCAAAATAAGGGAGGGCCTTTTTGACAGAACTGGCCGTAAGAACATGATATTGTTCTTCCAGGTCGTCCAGTAAAAATTCCAGTATTTCTGTATTGTCATCTACGATCAGGATCGTAGGTTTATTTGTACCTGCTTGCATTCCCTTCCAGTTTTTGAGCTAACGTTTACCTTAACGGTAAAGATAGCACGAATTTATTTAATCCCGGAATGGAAGTGTCAAGGATCAGGGTCCCGCCATGTAACGTGGCTAACGTTCTGCATAGTGACAGCCCGAGACCTGCGCCAGAACTGCTTTTAGCGGTGTCCAGCCTGAGAAAAGGTTCGAAAATGCGTTCCTTATCTTGTTCACTGATCAGGGAGCCATCGTTTAAGGTGTAGAAGATCAGGCGATTGGGGTCATTATCGTCAAATTCTAACCCCGCTTCCAGTCTGGCAGCGGCGTACTTTGTTGCGTTGTCCAATAAGTTGGTCAGTATTTTGGTCAGGGCATCCCGGTCTGCATGTATGTGCATAGGGGCACCGGGCAGATACATTTTAAATTTGAGGTCTTTTTCTTTGGCCAGTGCTTTAAAATCCTGGCCCATTTCGGTCAATACCGCCTTGATATCAATTTCTTCTATCTGTAGGTGATAGCCGGTGACTTCTGTTTTTCTAAAATCAAGCAACTGTTCACTTAGCGCAATAAGCCTGGCGGCATTGCGCTGTATCATCTGGATATATTTTTGAAGCTTGGGATACTGGTCTATCTGCTTCGTTATTTTTTCCAGAGGGGCTTTAATCAGTGTGAGCGGTGTCTTGATCTCGTGTGTCACGTGGGTAAAAAAGTCAATTTTAGCTTCATAAAGTTCCTTTTCCTTGACATATGCAATATGTTCCACGAGCCTTTTATTTTTTTCTTTGATCCGGTCATCGTAGCTCCTGAATAAAAACAGGACAATACCGATTCCCAACAGCGTATATAACACGATGGCCAGATTGCTCTCCCAGAAGGTAGGAAGTATTCTAAGATACAGTAAAGTCTCCTGATTATTCCATTTGCCGCTGACGTTGGTAGATTTTACCTTAAAGGTATAGTCGCCAGGAGAGAGATTGGTAAAATAGGCTTTTCTGTTGCTACTCAGATAGGTCCAGTTCTTGTCAAGGCCCTCCAGTTTATATTGATACTGAATCATCTCAGGAGCCGTGTAGGAGAGTGCTGCAAATTCAATGGTAAGCGAAGACTTTTTATGCGGGATTTCAATGTAATGTGGCGTTCTGTCTCGGTTGCTGTCTTCTGATAATTTGTTATTCAACAGGTCATTCCAGGTTGCGATCTGTTGTCCTTCTGCCTGCAGGGAGGTTATATAGAGAGGAGCTGTAAAGTCCGACAGAGAGAAACTAGCCGGATCAAAACTGATCAGTCCTTTCACACAACCAAAATAAAGCCTGCCGGACTGATCTTTAAAGCCCGCATTGTAGTTAAATTGATCGCTCAAGAGGCCATTGGCCGTCGTAAAGATCTCTTTTTTATCGGTGTTTGTGTCCCAGCGAACGAGCCCCCTTGAGGTGCTGACCCATAACAGGCCGTTGTCATCCTGCAGGATTTTATAGATCGTATTGCCCGGCAGGCCCTCATCCATCGTATAGTGTTTAAAAACCGCAGGCTTTTCACCCAGCAGCAGACAAAGGCCTCCTCCTTCCGTCCCTGCCCATATCCGTCCTTGCTTGTCTTCAAAGGTGGTGGTAATCCAGTTATTGCTGATCGTTTTCTCATTTCCCGGCTGGTGAATATATTTTTCAACGGCAGCGGTAGCAGGCGTATAACAGTATAGCCCGCTACCCATGGTACCGATCCAGATCCTGTCTTTACTATCTACCATTAAAGTGTGAATAAAGGAGGCGGCCAGTGCAGGAAGCAACAATTCAAAATAATTGCCGGCACTGTTTTTATGGGGGTAAAACCGGTAAAGGCCCAGGCGGGTTCCGACATAAATAATGCCCTCTGCGGTTCTGCACAGCGTAACAATAAAACTGCTTTTTAATACAGGGGCCTCACCAGTGTGGACGGTTTTTTCGGGGAAATGCCTTATGACTTTGTTTGTTTTCAGATCGAGTACATCCATGCCGTGTTCGAAGGTGCCTATCAGCAGCGAATCCCCGTATGTCAGAAGTGCATGGATATTAGGATAAGAAATATCAGCAGGCTTGCCGGTTGCCATAAAATGGCGGATTTTACCTGTGGCCGGATTTAACTCGTTGAGGCCTCCGTCTTCTGTTCCGATCCACAGACTGCCGTATTTGTCCTGACAGATTTCTCTGACCACATTGCCAAATAATGCACCTTCGCCCCACTGACCACTGTAATATTTCTTAAAATTACTGTAGGGATGGGGCACGTAATTCAACCCTCCGGAATAAGTTCCCGCCCAGACCCCACCTTCTTTGTCAACGGCCAGCGTATAGACGGCATTGTCGCTTAAGGAGTAGGGATCTCCCGTTTTCTGTGTCAGGTTCTCATATTTTCCTGATCTGAGGTTATAAATATAGATCCCCGACTCCGTGGCGATCCACAAAGCAGAATCACCTACTTCTTTGAAGTCACGGGCAAAGATGCCATTATGTTCGCTGTTGAAGGTTATTAATGGCTTGGTCGTCTGGGTTTCAGGATCAAATAATTTGGCTCCATAATTTGACGTGCCGATAAGGATTTGACCATTATGCATGGAATAAATCCGCTCGATCCATTTAGGACTTAAATGTTGGGCGCCGGCAAAAATGTCGTGGCTCTCTAACTGGACTGTACTGACGCTGTTTTTCCGGATTATCTTATGCAGGCTGCCGTTGGCTGTTGCCACCCAGATAGAACCGTCCGGAGTATTACATATAGCTGTAGCCTCCAGGCTGTCTGCACCCGGAACGGCTGACAGCCGGTTTGTCTTCAGATCCAGACAAATCAGACTTTTACCGACAATCGCCCAAAGCTTTTGTGCGCTGTCTGTGACCAGGCCGTCAACTTCACTTCTTGTCTTTAGTATAAACTCAAAGCTTTCTTTAAGCGGATCGAATTTGAATACCCCGATCCTGGTGCCGATATACAGAATATCCCGGGCCGTGGTCGTATCCAGATACATACTTCTGATATAACTGTCTTTAAGATCATTTGCGCTGTCTCCGCTTCTGTACTCTTTAAAATTATAACCGTTAAAGCAATCCAGGCCATCTTTAGTACCCAGCCAGAGAAAGCCATGGCGGTCCAGCAGCGAACAAAAGACCGTGTTATTCGAAAGGCCGTTTTCAACCTGATAATGGCGAAAGTAAATGGACTGGCTGTAGGTTTTTGCCGAAAGACCGGTTAACAGCACCAGGAGGGCGACAGATAATAGAAGCCTTCGGCTTAAAGGCAGAGATGCTGCCGCCGGTTTTTTCTTATAAATATCCCTGTATGCCTGACCCCTCATTTGAATTTGCCTGTTTATGGTTGACGAAAATAAGCTCTTTAACAGTTTATGTCCTGGAAAATTAATGAAATGATAAAATATGTTGAATTTCTGAGAAGAAAAATCGTGTATCCCATACGTAAATGTTACAAATTTGTCAATGATGGTTATTGCAGGATAAATTATTGCCGTTTCGACAAGAAACCGTCTTAATTTACTGATTGATAATGGTTTTGAGTGGAAACTAACATTTTTAAATGAACCCATATGATAACTAGCAGCCAGTAATGCCTTAATTGATTTAAGCGCGGCTCGAGTCCGGTTGGAAATAACAAAAATAAAGAACCATCAAAGGATATGAGACTTTATTATGAACAGCTACGGCCATTCCAATGATGGCCGTTGTGAAAGGAGCCGGGGAGTGCCTTTTTTAGCAGGCATCACCAGGGAACCAGGGGGTAGAATAAGCGTAAAATTGCTATAAATGCAGTGAAGCCAGCAGTTTGGATTAATCTGGATATTACAAAGAATTGAGCATATTGTTAAACATAAAAGAGTCGTTTACCGGGACTTGTAAAAATTAAAAGATGAGCATTATTAAAACAACAAAAACAACAATCAGTGGAGAAGCGGGACAATATCCGGCGGTGCGTGTGAAAAAGCGAAGTCCTTTTTCTGCATTATTGAAAATAAGCAGTGTATTAGTGCTGGGTATGGCACTTTCCTGTAACCAGCAGGGAGGTAATGCTGTGGGGGGCAATGACAGCGTGGCTGCCGCCCATGCTACAGACAGCAACAGTGCGCTCTGGTCTGCTGACAAAGCGAATGACTGGTATGCTAAACAAGGATGGCTTACAGGAGCGGATTATATTCCCAGCAACGCGGTGAACCAATTGGAAATGTGGCAAAAGGAAACCTTTAGTCCTGATTTGATTGATAAGGAACTGCAGCTGGCAGAAAGCATAGGATTCAATACCATGCGCGTCTTTTTACACAGTATTGTCTTCAAGCAGGACGCAGATGGCTTTAAGAAAAGAATTGATCAGTTTCTGGCTATCGCACAGAAGCATCACATAAAACCCATGTTTGTCTTTTTCGATGACTGCTGGAATAAACAAGGCAAGGCTGGTGTGCAGCCTGCACCCAAAACTGGTATCCATAATTCCGGCTGGGTGCAGGATCCGGGACAGCCAGCCTCAGAAGACAGTACGAATTTTCCTGAGCTGGAAAAATACGTGACTGATATTATGACCACCTTTAAAAAAGATCAGCGTATCCTGGCCTGGGACCTGTATAATGAGCCAGGTAATAATGATAAAGGGAACAAATCTCTGCCGTTGCTTAAAGCAGTCTTCAAATGGGCACAGGCAGTGCGTCCGGATCAGCCAATCACTGTCGGCCTGTGGAAATGGGACCTTGAGGACCTCAATAAGGTGCAAATTGCTAATTCTGACGTGATCTCTTATCATGATTATGAAAAACCTGAATGGCATAAAAGGGTTGTAGAACTTTTAAAATCTTTCGGGCGGCCATTGATTTGTACAGAATATATGGCCAGAACCAAGGGAAGCCTGTTCAGCAATACATTGCCGATGCTTAAGGAGGAGAACGTAGGTGCGATTAACTGGGGATTCGTTGAAGGCAAAACCAATACGATCTATGCCTGGGATACGCCTATGCCAAACGGAGGGGAGCCAAAACTCTGGTTCCACGACATATTCAGAAAAGACTTTACGCCCTATAAACAAGACGAGGTCGATCTGATTAAAAAATTAAATGGTAAATAGGCTTTAAATGACCTGCAGACCTGTGGGGGGACCGCTTCTGTTACAGGCCTGCAGGCACAGTGATCGCGTGGTAAAATAATCAGGGATGCTGATTGCAGATTTATTGGCAAGTCTCACGTGACTTAACGAAAGGCAGCGATAATCAGCTTTTGACATTATCCGATACCACCCGCTCAAAGAGAAATTACTATAGATCCGGGCCCGGTTCAAAGATTTGGATGGTAAGAAGTAGCGTAAGGTTGACACCTACGGCCGTAGGTGTCGCCTTCATGCTCAAGCTGCCGGATCCTTAGCTAATTACTCCATCAAACAAAGTGTACGAATGTTTTATTATTATCCGACTTCTATTTCCATCCATTCTATTTTTAGTATTGGTTTGACAGGCTTAATGTAAGCAGGGTCTTCCGGATTCCGAGTGCATAAGCGAACCTTCGAAATTAAAATAGCGCAGGATTTATGACGAAAATAATTTTACATAGAAACCAAAACCGGTTATACAGTGTTTTGGGGCAGACGCTCAGAATGATAGCTCTTCTGGCAAGCCTGTTTTTGACTGGAACCTCTCTGGCCCAGTCGGGTGCAGTTGCCGGACCGGATAGTTCCTTTCAGATTTATATATTGATGGGGCAATCCAATATGGCAGGCAGAGGTTATTTAACTAAGCAAAGCAAGGCTACACACAGTAGCAGGGTATTGGTTTTGGATCGGGATATGAGCTGGACAACTGCCCGTAACCCACTTCATTACGAAAAGCCCGGCATAGATGGAGTAGGGCCGGGCCTCTCTTTTGGGATGCAGATGCTGAAAAATGCTCCGGACTCCGGTGTAAGGATCGGCCTTGTGCCCTGTGCCGTAGGCGGGTCGCCCATTGAACACTGGAAGGCAGGTGCTTATGATAAGGCTACCGGTACCTATCCCTATGACGACGCCGTAAAGCGAATCAGGAAGGCTATGCAAAGCGGCGTGATTGCAGGCGTACTCTGGCATCAGGGAGAATCGGACTGTAAGGATTCTTTAGCGCGAAATTATTTACCACAGCTTCATAAGCTCATCGCCAATATCAGAAAGGTGACAGCAAATCCACATTTACCTTTTGTCGCGGGAGAGCTGGGCCAATTCTATGGTCCTCACGACATGATTAATACGCCGCTGGATGCGTTAGCTGAACATTTGAGTGATGTAGGTGTGGTCTCTTCTGCCGGCTTGACGGACAGAGGAGACGCGCTGCATTTTGATGCTGTTTCGGCTGAGACGCTGGGCAAACGCTACGCTGCAAAAATGAAAGCAGTCCAGGCCGCTGCTGCCTGCAGCAAAGAAAAAGCAGACGATACGCTAACCCTGCACCCGAATACTTCCCTTTTGAAGCGACGTTACTTAGGGTCATTAAAAGGCTCGCTGGCCAGCGTTAGGAAATGGGCGTATGATATTGATCATGATGTCTTTGCTCCATCAGGAGCGGTTACCTATAACAGGCAGGAGAAAATGACGCCCGAAAGCCACTGGCCGGGCAGGCCGGCAGCATTTGCGCAACAAACTGGCGTAATCGATGTACAGGTCGAGGCCGCTACCGGTAAGTACACCATCCTTTCAAGCAGCACAGGCTGGTCTTTTGCCGGAACCGTTGGCAGCCCGCTTTCAGACGTTACCACCACTTCCGGGAATGATGAAGCAGGCAGCTATAACAAAACCAGCTTTAAATGGGACGGGGGTAGTAAACAAGGCAGTATCCGGTGGTATAACAATGCACCTGTCATACTCTTTGAGCTGAATTTACCCAATGGACAGACAGGGCCCTTGGCAGGATTCCCATCCTTTAGCAATATGCCGGCAGGTATGCATCCGTTTAGCTATCACGATGATCACTTTTCCTGGCCCGAGTTTCAGTTAAATGAAACATCAACACCCTGGCTGCTGTTTGATGACAACGGGCGGTCATGTGTCATCTCTCCGGCTTCGCATTTTATGGTAGCGAAAATGAAAGGTGACGGGAAAACATCCATTACCAGCACCGTTAATGAAGAAATTTCCAGCTATCCCTCCGGGTTTTCTTATACGACCATTATGGTTCTTGATAACGGGATCCGCGCGAGTTGGGACGATTGGGGGACGGCGCTTCGTGCACTATATCACCGCGACTTCCCTGATAAAGATCAGGACCCTTTGCTAAAATACTATGGTTACTGGACAGACAATGGCGCCGACTATTATTACAACTACGACACCAACCTGGGCTATGAGCAAACATTGCTGAATCTGAAGCAACATTATGTCGATAATGGTATTCCCCTGGGATATATGCAATTAGACAGCTGGTGGTATGAAAAAAGTAATTACAGTGCAACAGGCGTACAGGGGCCCGGCTACAAGAATGCGAACCTGCCCAGAGGCGCGTGGAATTTATATGGAGGGCTGATGGAGTATGTGGCTGACAACTTTGTTTTTCCAGATGGGTTAGCAGGGTTTCAGGGAAAGCTTGGCATTCCCCTGGCTACCCATAATAGATGGATTGATCCCAGAAGCCTCTATAATCAACAGTATAACGTATCCGGTATTATGTCACCGGATCCGGCGTTCTGGAAAAATATCATGGATTACCTGAAAGCAGGCGGCGTTAGTTGTTATGAACAAGACTGGCTGGATTACATCTATCGCGGATCTGCAGAAATGCAAAATACGCTTTCTGCTGGTGAACAGTTTACCGATGAAATGGCTGGCGCAGCAAAAACAAACGGAATTAATCTACAATATTGCATGGCCATGCCCCGCTATTTTCTGCAGGGTTTGAAATATAATAACCTGACGACCATCCGCACCAGTGATGATCGCTTTAAAAATAATAAATGGTTTAAGTTTCTGTTCACCTCGCAGCTCGCCTATGAAACGGGCGCTATGCCCTGGAGTGATGTTTTTAAAAGCACCGAGATGGGCAATATGGTCTTTTCTGTATTATCCGCCGGTCCGGTGGGAACCGGTGATGGCATTGGTAAGGAAAGTAAAAATAATATCCTGATGGCCTGCAGGGCAGACGGTCAGATTGTCCGCCCCGATGTACCTATCCTCCCGTTGGATCAAAGCTACCTGTCCATGGCCGCCGGTGATGGTAAACCTGTACTGGGGTCAACCTATACGTATACGCAGTCAGGAGACATTACTACACATTATCTTTATGCTTTTTGTGATGAGACCCATACGGTCAGGCGTTTTAGTGTTAAGCCCCAGGAACTGCAGATGACAGGCGAGGTCGCCATTTACAATCCGATCGCAAAGAAAATAAAAATCCAGGCGGCCACGGCTGATTTTTCGGATGAGGTGTCGGCAGATGATTTTAATTATTATATCCTCGCACCGGTTACCAGCGCCGGGATCGCATTTCTGGGGGATGCAGGAAAAATAGCAGCGACCGGCGCAAAAAGGATCCTGGCCATTCAACCCATGGGCAAACAGTTGAAGGTGACCGTTCAGTTTGCCCAGGGAGAATCAGCTGTTGTCTTGCAGGGATACTGTGCGGCCTATGTACAGGCAGATAAAGGAGATGTACAAACAGACGCCGCCACACATGTGTTTAGCGTCAGCGTTGAAAAACCTGCGGGCACTGACCAGGTATCCGTTATACTTACACCAGCGGAGCCGGTGAGCCCTCCTCCAGGCAGTTTTGCCACCACATGGAAAACCAATAATACAGGCGGGTCGCCAACAGATATTTCCTTTATTGCTCAAGGGGATAATTTCTCAATCCAATGGCAGGATATATTTGATCCGGCAAATACAGGAAACGCAACCGGCGTCAATGGTTTAAATACAGTAGATCTTCAGCGCGCCGGTACCTATCTGGTATCTATAACACCGGCAGGCGGGAGCTTTACAGGCTTCCAGATCGGGACTGCGGCCCCGGAAAAGCTGCTAAGTATAGAGCAGTGGGGGACTACCAACTGGACGAGTTTCGCGAATGCTTTTAGCGGTGCGGTCAATTTAACGCTGAATGCAGCAGATACGCCCCGTCTGACCCATGTGACGAACATGTCTGGCGCTTTTAGAAATTGCAGCGGTATTACAACCAACGCGGCCATGGCCAACTGGCATACCGGCCGAGTGACCGACATGTCGAACCTTTTTAACGGAGCTACCCACTTTAACCAGTCTATTGCTGACTGGGATGTTGCTGGCGTGACTAATTTGAACAGCAGCTTTAAAGGTTGCGCTGATTTCAACCAACCGGTGGCAAACTGGAATACCGCTAAGGTGACCAACATGAGTAACCTTTTTAATGGCGCACTAAGCTTCAATCAGCCTATTGGCAGCTGGAACGTCAGTAAAGTAGAAAATATTGGTCATGTCCTGCAAAGCGCCAGGTCTTTCGATCAGGATCTTAGTGCCTGGGATGTCTCAGGGGCAACCAATATGGCATTTATGTTCTATGATGCGCGAAGTTTTAATTCGGATATTTCAAACTGGAATACTGCAAGAGTCAGCAATATGGTATCGCTGCTGAATACCGCTAAGGCCTTTAATCAGAATCTAGGCAAATGGAACCTTTCAAGTGTAGCCCCGGCAAAGAATAATGACGGCTCGCTGGTCAGCATGCTCAGCAACAGCGCAATGGACTGCAGTAATTATAGCCAGACACTCAAAGGGTGGGCCGACAATGTTAACACACCGGCCGATCTCACGCTGGGGGTAACCAATCTGTCTTACGATGAAGATTATTCTTCAGGTTCCAGAGAAACACTAACCGGAGACAAGCATTGGACTATCACAGGAGATGCGCTGGGACACTGCGCAGTGTCAGAAAGTACGCTTTCTGTCTCTTTGCGCTCTTTTACCGGAAAAATGGACAAATCCATGGCAACGCTCATCTGGCAATCGGGGGTTGAAACAGGTTTTGACCACTACGAGTTAGAGGCTTTATACAGCAGTCAGCAGGACGTAGCAAATGGCACTGTACCGGTGGTCAAGGGCGCATTTGTTCAGGTCGGCCACCGCGCCGCGGCAGGCGATGCCACTACATACAGGCTCAGTATCCCACAGAAAGCGTCCGTGGGATATTATAGACTGAAGATGGTAGACAAAGACGGGCATTTTAGCTATGCGCCAAACATCGTGACGTTACGTATGGTCCCCGGAAAAGCACTGCTGAGCGTGTATCCAAATCCTGCAAAAGGGTATGTCAACATTACTTTAAGCAGCCAGCACAAGCAGGGGGAATTGCAACTGTTTAACGCAGCCGGGCACTTGGTGGACAGCCGTCCGGTCAGTCCCGGCATCAACAAAATAGATCTTGGCCGGCTGCCGGCGGGAATCTATTTTGCGGCCCTTAAGGGTAGCGAGGAAAGAATCAAAATCATAAAACGATAAGCAAGAGAAAACAGTGCGGCGGTCTGCCGACCCTAATTTTTAAATAAAAAACAAACTTCCGCTGATGAAAGAAATTTTACATTTAAAAAAAATCATTTTGGGCGCGGCAATCACGCTTGCCCTGTCCTTAATGTTGATGCCTGGCCTCAGTCAGGCTCAGGGTTCCGGTCAGTTTAATAATCCTATATGGGCCAGTGGAGGTGCTGATCCGTGGATCTACCAGGAGGCTGGACTTTACTATTTTACCTATACACAGGGCTCTAAAATAGTCATTTATAAAACCGGTGATATCGCCCATTTAGGCGATGTAGTGGCCTCGCAGCCTGCCTATGCGACAGCGTATACGCCGCCCGCGGGTATGAAAAATATCTGGGCACCTGAACTGCATAAGCTCAACGGTAAGTGGTATGTCTACTTTGCAGCCGATGACGGCACTAATGCAAATCATAGAATGTATGTGATTGAAAATCCGGACGCCGATCCCACCTCCGGCAACTGGACACTGAAAGGTAAGGTAAGTGACGCTACAGATAACTGGGCAATCGACGGTACGGTCCTGGATTTGAACAATCAGCTCTACATGATATGGTCGGGCTGGATATCCACTTCACAGCACGTACAAAGTCTTTATATCGCCAAACTAAGTGATCCGTGGACGGTCTCCGGAGACAGGGTGATGCTCAGTACGCCCGAGTATGACTGGGAGAAACACGGCCTCGGCCTGAATGAAGGACCGGCTGTAATTAAAAATGCGGCCGGAAATGTATTTGTTACCTTCTCTGCCAGTCTGTATGCAACGGATAATTACTGCCTGGGGCTGCTGACGCTGGCGCCCGGAGCAGATCCCATGTTGGCAGCCAGCTGGACCAAAGGTGCAACGCCGGTCTTTAGCCGCAATGACGCCGGACACGTCTATGGACCCGGACATAACGGCTTTTTTAAGTCTCCGGACGGGACTGAGGACTGGATTGTCTACCATGCCCGCAATAATCCCGATGGCGGAGATAATAATCCAAGGAATGTGCGCATTCAGCCATTTACATGGAACCCGGACGGCAGCCCGGATTTCGGGACGGCCGTCGCATTATCGCAGGCCATTAACGTGCCTTCCAGTAATTATAATCTTCCCCTGGGCGCCTTCTCCACCATCTGGAAGACGGACCTGACAGATAATGCCGCGACCAATATCGCCTTTACAGCAACGGGCAGTAATTTTATGATTCATTGGGAAAACCTTGATGATGCCGCCAGTACAGGCGATCTGAATGGTGTCAGTGGCCCGAACACCATCAGTTTTCCGGCGCCCGGTACTTATCTGGTTTCAATAACACCAGGCGTGGGGAGCTTTACCGCATTTGAGATCGGCTCCGGCACACCCGCCAATCTGTTAAGTATCGAACAGTGGGGAGCCATCCCCTGGACGACTTTTAAAAATGCCTTCAGCGGCGCCGTTAATATGGAGATCCATGCAAAAGACGCACCGGACCTGAGTGGCGTAACAGATATGTCTGCTGCTTTTAAAAATTGCAGGTCCATGACTGAGAACGCAGCCATGAGCTCCTGGAATACTTCCAGTGTTACTAATTTCAGTAATATTTTCAATGGCGCAAACGCGCTGAATCAGCCGTTGAATGACTGGGATGTCAGTCAGGTTACCCGAATGGATTATGCTTTTTATAATGCGAAGGTCTTTAACCAGCCATTGGATAAATGGAATGTGTCCCAGGTGACCAATATGAGTAATTTATTCTTTAATGCGGCTAAGTTCAATCAGCCCCTTGCCAGCTGGGATGTGTCTGGCGTGACAAATATCGGCCATGTCTTACAGAGTGCGCACGCCTATAATCAGGATCTGAGCAGCTGGGACGTGTCCGGCGCTCAGAACATGGCTTACATGTTTTATGACGCAACAAGTTTTAATGCCGATATCAGTGGCTGGAATGTGTCTAATGTAACCAATATGGTCAGGCTGCTGGATGGAGCCAGCTCCTTTGACCAGAACCTGGGTGCCTGGGATCTCAGCAGTGTGGCACCCGCTACCAGCGGCGGTGACGGCTCTCTGGTGAATGCATTAAGCCACACCGCGATTAGCTGCAGCAACTATAGCAAAACGCTGAAGGGCTGGGACGAAAATCCCCATACCCCTGACGGGCTGACTTTAACGGCAACAGGTTTATCCTATGATGATAGTTATGCGACAGGATATCACAATGATTTAACCAATAATAAAGGCTGGGTTATCACAGGAGACGCAGTGGGCAGCTGTACAGTAAGCGAAGTGACTTTGCCGGTTTCCCTCGCTTCCTTTACTGGCAGCATTCATCAGGGTACCGCCACGCTGCGCTGGCAAACCGGTCTGGAGGCCAATATCGCCTATTTTGAACTACAGGCGATTTATAATGACAAAGGGCAGGCGCCCAAAGGTGATTTTAATAATCTGGGTAAGCAGATGGCCAAAGGCAGCGGCAGCAGTTATCTTCTCAGTGTACCACAAGCCGGCGCTGAGGCCTATTATAGGCTGAAAATTGTAGATCAAAACGGAAATATTAGCTATAGCCCCAAGATCGTACAGTTGAGTCAATTGCCGGATAACCCGCTGTCTGTGTATCCGAATCCTGCAGCGGATTATGTGATGATTAAATTAGAAAAAGCAGCCACCGGCCGCATATATTCTGCGAGTGGCGTACTGGTGACGACCCTTGCTTTGGATGCAGGCGTAAATAAAATAAGTCTTAGTGGACTGAGCGCTGGCGTCTATTTCTGCAAGGTGGGTACGCAGCAGGTAAAACTGATTAAAAAATAAGGAGTAATATGTGTAGATGAAATAGGGTTTTAATTTGAGTGAGGTAAGGTCTATGGTCTTTCCTGTGTTCTTCTTGAATGTTTGTCTGGTTACTTGGAGGTGTCACGCTTTTTAGTTATAAGGGTGGGCTGAAGATACCGTGTTAGTCTTTGCTTTGATGTGTGCAAGGGTTAACCGACATTTATTCGCCTTGTGATAAGCTGAGATGCAGTGTACGTCTGACAGATGAGCTAAATAGAGACCAGGGAAGGCTATGGCCTTATTATAATTACCGGCTTTGGCAGCGGTACACCCTGTTTTCACGATTAAACAGCATGTAAATGTGCATGTTTAAATAAGCAAGGAGGACTAAGTCCGTTATCTTTGATGTACCCTTTTGACACGGCTCAATTTGGGAACCTCACTACAGCGGATAATAACGCAGCCGCAAACACCGGGATCTGTATGTGCCTGTTAAAGGAGCCACGCCGGCAGGATAGATGCGGCACTTTTAATGGGTAATGTAAGCACCACTATAATGATTTCATGATGGACTAATAGAGAAATCATTATTAATAGTATAGGATTTGAATATTAAATAGCTTAATATGTTATATGGAGGTTATAGACAAGGTACTGCAAATGCCGGCATAAGCCGTTATACGCGGCGTTGTTCAGGTGGTACCGGGAGCATTCTGTCATCCAGGTTGTTGACCATTTGCTTTTCTTACTTTTTTCTTTTCGGCGTCTTTTTCCTTTTTGGGACCAGCCAGACTTTACTGGCGCAGAAAAAGCCGAACATACTGATTTTTATCGCGGACGATTTAAATCAGCAGGATGTGGGCGCCTATGGTAACACAGATGTCAGCACACCAAATATGGACCGGCTGTCTAAAGAGGGGATGCGGTTTGCAAGGGCGTATGCAGCTTCTTCCATGTGCACGCCCAGCAGAAGTGCACTGTTTACCGGGATGTATCCACACCATAATGGTGCGCAGATGAACCATTTTACCGTTAAGCCTGGCGTGAATAATTTACCGCAGTTTCTAAAGCAGCTGGGGTACCGGGTCGTGATCTCCGGTAAAACCGATGTGTTTCCGCTCGATAATTTCCCCTTTGAAGTCATCGGCAAAACCTTTGGTAAATACGAGCCGGTGGAAAACCGGCTGGACCGTGAAAATGCATCCGTGCATATGATCGAAAGTCATTTCAAAGAACATCCGGATCAGCCGCTTTGCCTGATTATCGCTCCCTGGCTGCCACATGTACCCTGGTTCCCGCATAAGGACTTTGATCCGGAGAAGATCAAAATGCCAGAGTATCTGGCCGACACCAAAGAGACCAGAAGTGCCCTGGCTTCCTATTACCAGAGTATCTCAGCTGCCGATGAAATGCTGGGCCGGGCATTAAATGCCTTGGATAAAGCAGGACAGACGGGTAATACCGTTACTTTTTTCACCTCTGATCAGGGGGCACAGTTTCCTTCTGCTAAATGGAGTGTATACGACAAAGGGCTCCATGTGCCGCTGATTGTCAGATGGCCGGGGCATATAGCTAAGGGAAGCAACACAGATGCTTTGGTTTCCCTGGTAGATATCACGCCCACACTGATCGATCTGGCCGGCGGCCAGAAGGTAGATACACTTGACGGGAGGTCCTTTAAGGAGGTCTTAATGGACCCTAAAAAGCAGACCCATTCCTATATTTTCGGTGAGTCTTCCATGGAACCGCATTACTGGTATAATTATACACCCGGCAGGACCGTCATTACCCAGGACGGCTGGCAATATATTAAAAACTATCATCCGGGAGAACGCTTTATCACCCATATCGATAAGGTCGAACGTAATGAATTTTATTTTGATTCCTGGGTGGAGGCAGCAAACAAAGATGCGAAAGCAAGGTTCTTACTGAACCGGTACAGCTATCATCCGCCTGAAGAATTATTCAACCTAAACCGCGATAAAGAAGATTTTAAAAATCTGGCCACAGATGCCAGTTACAAGACACAGCTGCGTCAGGGACGTGCCCTGTTGAAAAAGGAATTAGACCGTCAGGCAGAGACAGACGCCATGATCCTGAAAGGCACACTGCCGACATTTTTCGATCACCGCTACACGATTGAGCAGGGCTGGAGCGCCTCAGATCTTTCTTTTAACCGCAAGCTCTGGAATCCACATACACTCTATATCACCGCTTTTTTGAAGGACCTGGACAGAGGCGGCGTTGTGGCGGATTACTTTGGACATTTCAGGCTCTTCGCCTATGAAGGCAGGATTGGCCTTGAGACCCAGGACGGAAAGGTCTACCAGAGCGAAAAACTAGCGGACAAGCAGGGGCATTTACTCGTCAGGTTAACAGAGAAGGGAGATCTGGAAATTTTATTTCAGCAAAAAAACATCGTTACAGCCGAGTTAAATAAGGATCTGACAAAAGTCAAGGGCGGTTATGTTACTTGTGGTAAAATCCAGGGAAGAAGCCTCAAAGGAAAGCTTAGAAATTACCAGGGGCAGATATACGACCTTTATTTTACCATGAATGCGCTGTCGACGGCACCTTAATGAAAAGATGGAAGTCCATTAAAAAATGGCGTTTAAAAAAATAAAATCACTCAAAATTAAAGCAAAGAAATAATATATAACAATGATGAAGATTATGAAGGGTAGCAGTAGAAGAGGAGCAGAGAAAGGTCCTGCTTTGGAAAAGAAAGCCGGGAGCACAAGGTTTATCAGAGGTATTGCCGGTGCCGCTGTGGCCGCAGCGCTATTGACGGGTGGCATTAGCTACGGGCAAGTGAGTTTGATAAATGGTCAGATAGGTGGGGGCGCGGGCGCTTTTAAATTGTCAGATGCAAAGCTTCTGACGGACAGCCATGACGCTGCGGCGGTGTATACTTATACAAAACTTTTTGCGCAGGACATTAAAAGGGTAACGGGAAAGGAGCCTCAAATTTTGAACCAGGCGCCTGCGTCAGCTAATGTCGTAATCGCAGGAACCCTTGAAGGGAATCAGTGGATCAAGGCGCTGGTCAGGGCCGGAAAGATCAATGTAGACTCCATTAAGGGTGCCTGGGAGCGCTACGGGATTTTCCTTGTAAAAAGCCCGTTTAAAAACGTTAAACAGGCGCTTGTAATTGCAGGCAGTGATCGTCGCAGCGTGGCCTTCGGTTTATTTGGTATTTCCAGAGAGATCGGCGTCTCGCCCTGGTATTTTTGGGCAGATGTACCGGTTAAGAAACGTTCTGCGATCAATCTTGCGGTAAGCGATTATATCTCACCTGCCCCCTCAGTTAAATACAGAGGCGTATTTATTAATGACGAGGACTGGGGCCTCCGCCCCTGGGCCCGCGATAACTATGAGAAGGATCTGCACAATATAGGACCAAAGACTTACAGGCAGGTATTCGAACTGCTGTTACGTTTGAACGGTAACTACCTGTGCCCTGCCATGCATCCCGGATCCAGTGCCTTTAATAAATATCCGGAAAATAAGGTTATCGCCGATAGTTTCGGCATTGTAATGGGTTCAACACATCCGGAGCCTTTGCTGTTTAATAATGCAAGCGAATGGGATAAGAAAACCATGGGCGAATGGGATTATAAGACCAATCGCGACGGGATTATGAAGGTGCTGGATAAAAGAGTAAAAGAGAATTCTCCTTATGAGAATGTCTATACCCTTGCCTTAAGAGGACTCCACGATAAGGAAATGCAGGGAAACTATCCGATGTCTGAAAGATTAAAGCTGGTGGAAGAAGCATTAAATGATCAGCGGAGCATTTTAAAAAAGCATATCGATACACCGATGGCGGACATACCGCAGATTTTTGTGCCCTACAAAGAGGTGCTCGATATCTATAATGCAGGACTTAAGCTGCCGGACGAAGTGACGCTCGTCTGGCCGGATGATAATTATGGCTATCTGAAGCAGCTCAGCAATGAAACGGAGCGTAAACGTGCCGGTCATTCCGGTGTATATTATCACGCGTCTTACCTGGGAATGCCGCATGATTATTTATGGCTGGCAACGACACCGCCCAATTTAATGTATGAAGAACTGCATAAGGCGTATGCCACAGGTGCAGACAGATATTGGCTCCTGAACGCAGGAGATATCAAGTCTTGTGAAGCGCCTGTCACCCAGTTTCTCAGTATGGCTTATCAGCTGGATAGCTTTAGTTTTGAAAAGGCGCCTTCCTTCCAGGCCCAGTGGCTGTCCAAGGTATATGGCCAGCAGTATTTTGAAAAGCTGGCCCGTATTACTAAGGAATATAACCGCCTGGCCTTTTCCAGAAAGCCAGAAGGCATGGCCTGGGGATTTGAGTGGAATTCTCATAAAAATGGCCGTGAGAGAGCGACGGAGACGGAGTATTCTTTTGATAACTATAATGAAGCGGAAAAAAGAATCGCTGATTATCTGAAGATCCAGCAGGAAGCTAAGGATATTTATGATCAGTTGCCCGAGGCCTACAAGCCCTCTTTTTATGAACTCGTGCTCTATCCGGTAACCGGCGCCAGTCTGATGAACCGGATGTGGCTTACCGCTCAAAAGCAGCGAAGCTACTATTATGAAAACAATGCAGCCGCCAACGGGCTTATAAAAGAAGTGGACAAGATTTATGACAGTTTACACACAATCACCAAACAGTATAATAGTTTACTGGACGGCAAATGGAATCATGTTATATCTTTAGTGAACGGCGTAACGGCTTCCTATTTTGAAAAGCCAAAATTAAAGCGGCTGCAGGTGCCAGCAAGCGGCCGGTTGCGTTTCAGGGCAGAAGGTGCGGGAAGTACCGGCGTGGATGGCTATAATAATATACTGCCCACTTTTGATAAGCTGGCGGGTAAAACGCATTATTTTGATATTTATAATACAGGCGGGACGGCAGAGCCCTGGAGTGCGAAAGTCAGTGCGCCCTGGATCAAGCTTAGTGCGACTTCAGGAAACGTACAGGAGCAGCAAAGAATCATGGTATCTGTGGACTGGGCACAGTTTCAGGGGACAGGCCGGCAGACAGCGGTTATTGATATTACGACAAAAAAAGGTCATGAACAAATGATGGTTGCCGCCAGTGCACCCGACGCTGCCTGTGAAGCGCTTAACGGGCTTTTTGTAGAAGAAAACGGCTTTGTTTCTATACCCGCAGCCGGTTTTCAGCGCAAGGTGGAGAACAGCGGCGTGAAAATGCAGCTGATCCCTGATCTGGGATATACGGATACTTCAGTTATGATGGGTAGTCCGGTATTGCCCGTGATGAATCCCAAGAATTCGAACGCTTCTAATCTTCAATATGATTTTTACACCTTTCACAGAGGGGTGGTTAAAGTGTATACCTATGTATTACCGACTTTCCCGCTGAGTTCCAACCGGGATTTTGGATTTCATGAGGCGTCAACTTCCCAGACCACCTACGGAGTAAGTATCGATGACGGCGCGATTGACTTTCCCTCTTCTTCTGCTCCGGAATACTCCCAGCAGTGGCTGACAAATGTAGCCCGCAATGCAGCAGTGAATGTGTCTACACTCTATATTGATAAACCTGGTAAGCATACGCTGAAAATTATCACGGGAGATCCCGGTATCGTGGTTCAGAAGATTGTCATTGATCTGGGGGGATTAAAGTCGTCCTATATGGGCCCGGCGTCCACTGAGGTTAACTGTGGCAGACCGCGTGGAAAATAGACCTGATAACACCAGTCAGACGGCTTTTGTCCGACAGGGGTGCAGTAACCTGGTAAGCTAAAATTTGAAAAGAATTTTGGCTTGCCAGGTACTATCTGCCCACGTTCAGTTTAACGGGCTTTACTTCGTAGCCCATTTCTCTTATTAAATCGATCAGTCCATCTTTTCTGTTGTTCACCAGGTGTGCAGCGCCCACGGCGACAAAACATGATTTGTCTTTTAGAAAAGGCTTTAGTTTTTCTGCCCACAACCGGTTGCGTTTTTCAATATGAAGATAATCGGTGCTTTTATCAAGCGTAAACATGGAGTAATTACCCTCTTGATAAAGTCTAAATGTTTCTATAAAAAGATTTTTGTCCTTTATATTTTCACCGTTAAGAAATTTGACAAGGAGTATAATGGCTGACGGAAAAGCATCTTTATCGCCAAAATCAATTTTCCCCAATAAATCAGTATTGTCAAGACTTATAATTTTCTTGTTATAACTGTGTGCAATTTTAGCCAATACGTCATCCATCCCTCCGGTAATTGAGTCCTTTTTAAGGCCACTCTCAGCAATTATTTTGTACAAAAGTTGATAATACATAGATGTCAGCAAGCTAATTTGGTCCACAGCCGAATCTGACTCGTTAAAGGCCGCTGTTACTGTTTCTACCCAGCCAATTTTTGTAAAATAGCTGTCCATCAAAGGCAAATCGCTGCCAAACAGCTCTTTAGCCGTCCTAAGACTATTGTTCTTGTTAATGTTCCGTTTATAGCTTTCGAGGTCTGTCTGATAGGTTTCACAAAAAAAGACTTCTGATTTTTTAATACAGGATTGCAGACCAGGGTATCTACGTACCCAAGGCTCGCCAAAAATATGGTTGGTGCCAAGTATATAGGAAACTTTATCGGAGTTTGGAGTTTTTATCTGCCAGAAGACCGGAATCGTTTTTGTCTGAGTTTGACCCGAAATAAAATTAGATATAAGTAATAAGACCAGAACCGTATAAAGGTATTGCTTGCCCTTTGTTTTGAACTTCATAATAATGAATTTAAGTTAAAATAATTCAAACCTATTTTCTGAAATACAGATATCTGATAACAGGGTTCGACTGAGCAGAAAGCCCTTGACATAACTCATATAACTTCTCTGCTTTTGCACTGTTCACTATGGAATGATCTCTGACACTTAAAAGCTCAAGAGGGTAGACTACTTCAGCTATTCTCTTATCGTTAATGTCAAAAAAGTGCCGGGAAAGAGGGATATGATCGATATCGTTCAAAATAATACGGATCAGCTTGAACTGCCCACTCTGCTTATCACAAATGAGTGTGTAAAACTGGCTTTCAATTGCATAATTCAAGAACATAAATCTTTTATTTTCAAGAACCGGCTCCCACACCAGATAGTTTTGCTCCGAAAGTGTATCGGATAATATTGGTGGATGTGGCAAATTTTTATGTAAGAGCGATAAGTTATACAGCGCATACATATTGCCCGCCCGCAACTCATAGAGCGTATCACTGTATGCCTGTGAGATCTTAATACTATTATTGAAAGCGCATTCGATATTAGACAAAGAGCCATTTTCCGGCATTTCAAAAATTGATTTGTTTAGAAAACCATAGAGAAATGTGCCCTTTTTGTCAAAAACGCCTATCCGGTTTGGATTGTTGATTCCCGGGTCACCGCTGGATTGGAAAATCTGATCCCTGATAAGAATGAACTTATCGTTTAAATGGGATATCTTCCTAAAAGAACCGGCAATCTTAATTTCATTAATTTTAGCTCCAGTTGATATGTCGTAAGAGAATATTTTATTTTCTGACCCGGCGTAAACATACAAGACCTTATTTTCTTTATCGACACAAATATCTGCTATTCGTATAATTTTCCCCTCACGCCCAATTTGAATAGTGCGTTGAAAAGCGCCGTTTTGATCAAAAATGAATACGGATCTGGCAACCTGTCCGTCAAGAATAACTATATGATGATCTAAACAGATGCACCTGTCAACAAAAGAAATTGGAACCGGCGACGCGCCCAGGCGAACATATCCTATGCTGTCAATGATCGACGATACCTTTACCTTCTCAGTAGCAGAATCTACTTTTATCGTTTTTATGCTGTCATAAATGATTTCTTTATGGACAGGAGGCTTACTTCTGCAAGAAGACTGAGCAAAAAAAACGGCTAAGGACAAAAGCCCGAAAACGGGAAAACGTGTAACAGGCATAGAATGAATATTATAAATTAGCACTTATCAACTCCAGGCAAATCAACTCTCTTTCTTATAGGGAAACGGCAGTTCAGGTTTGAATTTCGGAAACTGCCAGAACGTCTTATCGGGCACTTCATAACCAGCGGGCAAAGGCAGTTTAGAGAAGGTCTGAAAATAGAGTACACACCCGTCGCGCCACCATTTCGCTTCTTTATATTGCTGACGAAGAAGCTGCGTTATAAATTGGAACCTGTCTTCATCAATCTTTCCTTTTATTTTTTGCCATGTAGCCTGCATGCTGTCGACTTCACTGGCTCCCTGATAGAATTGTCCGACCAGTTCATTCCAGAGGGTTTTACCGGTACAGATTTTTTGTCTCCACCCGATATGATGGAACCAAAGCAGTATGTTAAGAGGTGTTGTTGCCGGATCCTTATACTGCTGCTGCAGGTAAGGCGCATACTGCTTAATTGCATCTGTACCGGCAGCGGTTCTGTCAACGCCTAAACCAGCTGCGTCAGCCTTAAAGTAGTCCTTCGCATCTGAGGCCGGGTGGACTGTCCAGGGACCTGGCCCGTAATGCGTGCCAAATTGCATCATATGACTGAGGCCCATAGGTGTCATATAGTGAACAGCCACTTCTCTGGAGTGCAGCATCATTTTCTTGACGGGCCGGACAAAACTGTCGTCATTGGTAAAGGTCATTCTGAGCCAGTCGTCGGCTATCGAGTCGGCGCTGGCCTCAGGATCCCAGGCAAACCTTCCATAAGCATACCAGTTGGCCTGACCAAATGGGTGCCCGCACCAATTCAGATCCGTACCAATATTGGCCACGCCTGCCATGCCGGTCAGACCTCTATTATCACTCATCTGACCGGCGGATCTGCCTTCCAGTACTTTGGCAATGGTGGTTCCTTTGCCCGCCTGATAGGTATCTTTTTGAAGATATTCCTGAAACAAGGTGCCTAAGTAAACGAGGTGTGTCGCAAATCCCAGGTATTCCTGGGTTATCTGAAACTCCATCATCATCTGTGTATGCGGCATTGCACCAAATAGCGGATTGAAGGCCTCTCTGGGCTGAAAGTCGATCGGGCCATATTTAGCCTGTAACAACACATTCTTATCAAATTTACCGTCCAGCGGTTTAAACTCAATATAACCCTGCCTGGCCCGGTCGACCCCGGTGTTTTTTGCATAAACAAAGGTGCGCCATATCACAATGCCTCCATAAGGTTTAAGGGCGGCAGCCATCATATTCGCGCCATCGGCATGACTGCGGCCGTAGTCACCCGGGCCGGGCTGCCCTTCAGAGCTGGCCTTTACCAGAAACCCGCCAAAGTTGGGCATATAGTGGTAGATTTCTGCTACTTTTTCTTTCCACCAATTAATAACAGCCGGGTCCAAAGGATCCGCTGTTTTAAGCTTGCCCAGTTCTATGGGCGCACTGAATTTAGCTGTCAGGTATACCTTTATGCCGTATGGCTTAAAAGTCTTAGCCAGTGCAGCAGTTTTAATGAGATATGGCGTAGTGAGGCTCTGCACGCTGGCGTTGACATTATTAAGTACCACCCCGTTAATGCCAATAGAGGCATTCGCCCTGGCATAATCCACATATCTTTTCTGGATAATACCGGGTAAGGTCTGCCAGTTCCATATAGAATAACCCGCATATCCACGCTCTATCGTACCATTTAGATTATCCCAGTGATCCAACATTCTTAGTTTGAGCTTTGGTGTGCTCGCGATGTGTAAATTCGTCAGTGAGCGCTGGGTTGCCATGAGGCGCAGTAAGTGAAAGCATCCATATAAAACGCCGATATCTGTGTTGGCGGCAATAATGATCTGGCGCGCTTTTGTATGGCCGACAGATTTGATAATATATCCCTGCTGTCCGGCCTCCTTTTTCTCTGCTGAAGATAAATAGGGTGCAATCCGTTTATTGTCTGCAGTACCCAGTATAATGCCTGCAGGGAGACTCACCATTGAATGCGCATTGTCGTTGTCGGAAAGAACTGTCAGCGGCAGATCATTCTCTAAGTCCAGCATCTTGCGGACCCCGTTATTTAATTCCCGGGCAGCAATATCAAGTGTGGGCGTGTGGCTGGTCTGTATAATTGCGGGCAGTAAAGATTTATATTGCTCGCTTAAATGCCGATTCGTGATTTTCGCATATCGCAGCCACAAATCATATCCGTTTTCTGCATGCAGCATCTGGCAGCTGAGCATTAAAAAGAAAGAAAATGCCAGACCGCGGATAAGTGGGGTAACCTTCATGAAAAAAATGCGTTTTAATAAGAAAATTTTGTTGAAGCCATTTGGTTAATGCAGCGTTCTAAAAGCAAAGTGTAAGTTACTAAAAAAGGGGGCTGGTTGTATTTTCTGATCCGTGTTTTTTTGATCGATGTATAAAAAATATTGTATCAGGGTGTTTTTTATTGTCTGAATACAGGACGCTCTGTCAGATGATTAGACGCTTTCAAGTGTTAATTTCTACCCGGGTGTTTGTCAAAAATAAAGAATCCCGTAATATTGCCAAGTGATAATAACTAATAGTATTTGGGAAAGCGCATTTAAAATGGGAATTATTTTAAATGAACCCGTGGGGTTAAAATGACTGCCGGAAGGCCGGTTGTTACCTGTGCAGATGGTGCATATTATCAATATCATAAAAAAGTTCAATGCGAAATTTTGAATTACCTCAATTGCCGGAGAGAACGGCAAAGTCCAGAGAAAGTGGCGTTACCATGGTAATGGACAAAGGCCTTAGCCTGAGACAGGCAGAAGATCTGATCAGTGCCAGTGATGAATACATCGACATTGTAAAACTGGGATTCGGAACGTCGCTTATAACCAAAGGGCTTGAGGAAAAACTGGCACTTTACCATAACGCCGGTATTAAAACCTATTTTGGCGGGACGCTTTTTGAGGCCTTTATTGTACGGGGGATGTTCGATCAGTACCGGAAGCTGATCGGTAAATATAAAATGGAATGCGTGGAAGTCTCTGACGGGTCTATACAGATGGCGCATGACCAGAAATGCAACTATATTTCCGAGCTGGCCAAAGATTTTATTGTACTGTCAGAAGTAGGCTCAAAGGAAGAAGGTATTATGATCCGCCCCAATCTGTGGATCTCGATGATGAATAAGGAGCTGGAGTCCGGTGCCTGGAAGGTGATTGCGGAAGCCAGGGAAAGCGGTACAGTGGGCATCTACCGGCCCAACGGCAATGCCCATGTGGCCCTTGTTAACAAAATCCTGAAAAATGTTCCTGAGGAAAAGATACTCTGGGAAGCGCCCAATAAGTCGCAACAGGCCTGGTTTATAGCGCTGCTCGGCGCCAACGTAAATCTGGGTAATATCGGTCCCGACGATCTAATACCGCTGGAAACACTTCGTATCGGTTTAAGAGGAGATACCTTTCAGCAATTTATGCCCAAAGCACCGGTAAAGTCTGAGAAACCACAAAAGGCTAAACAGAAGCCTGCTGCAAAAGCATAGTTGCGGAAAGTATTAAAAATACATTTTAAATCATAAAGTTCATTCTATTGCTGATTAAGCAGGTGAATGGCCTTTTTCCCTAATAGGTGGTGGCTGATGATACTATTGATCAAACGGGCTGACTTTATCGTGGAGGACCCATTTTAAGTTGTGTGGATTGTAGCCGATCAGTTCTGCCAGTTTCAGGTATTTTTCCTTTATATTCTGGGGCAGAATTTTTTGACGGGACAATATCCATAGAAACTCTAAATTGCTGCCGGCCACCAGGGCATGATTATATTGGTCGTCAACGGAAATTATATTGTACCCGTCATAGATCGGCCCAAAGAAACTCACTTTTAAGGCCCCCACATTTTTAGCGCCTCTAAACTTGGCAATGCCCTCTGCTTTTTCCCATTTTTGCTTTTTAGTATGGTATCCGCTATTAACGACCTTAACAGTGCCATCGCCGTTCAGGCTATATTGTGCCATTACATTATCCAGATTTTTCTCAAACCGGGAATCAAAACGGGCAATTTCATACCAGGTGCCTAAATAACGCTCCAGCTCAAAATCTTTAACAAGCTCCGCTTTCCTGGGTTTGTTTTTCTTGAAAGGCCTTAGAAGCAAAAGTCCTCCGGCTGCAAGGGCAGTTCCAATAAGTAATTTGTTTTTCATCATTTAAAATTTAGATGGCGAATAATGAATAGCGTAGACCCTTTCCTACACAATATTACATATAGAATGCCAGTTTTTGTTAATTTAATTTCACCCGGATACGGTCTTATGTAATGATAATAATATTAAAAATCAATTTGTTAGGATTGGCTGTTTTGCCTGGAGCGCCGGGAGCCCTGGCTCCGGACAGCAGCTAGCCACGAACCCGCCCGATTGCTGACGGTTCCATAAGCTTTTGACGCCAGGTGAAGCAGATGAGGGCGACTGTCTGCTTACAGATTATACTCGGCAATTGTTTCCAGAAAGCTCCCGCTGACTTTTTTTTCTTTAGCCATTTTGCCATCCACATAGATCTGAATTTGTAGCGTCGCATTATCTGCATCGCCCTTTGCCATTACCTCAAGGGTGATCTTTGCGGTACCGCCGGGAGCGGTGATTGACCCACTTGTCCACTCAGTACCTTTAAGATCTTTAACAGCAGTGGTGGTATTGTCGAAACTATAGACAGCGCCCGACAAGGCCCCCCCTTTAGAGACGACTGCTTTAAAGACGACTTCATGCGTAGGCTTTGAAGGACTATCCTTGGAGCAGCTAAAGAATACAAGACAAGAGAATAAAACAAGCAGTCCGCCTGCTATCTGTGATTTGAGGGACAAATTGCGCATCATTATTATAGGTGTTTAATGCTTTTTTCCCTATCAAACACTATGCTAGCCTGTTATTTTAGTTGCAGCTTTTTTATGTGTAAGAAAGTAAGACGGTTCTGCGGCTGAAACTAACGGTCTCCAGGAAAACCAGGAGACCGTCTCTTTGTCTTTATTTTACTGCTGCGGCTAATTATTTAAGACCCTGTCTATAACCGCTTCGTTTTGCGCTTCAGAATTTTCCACTAATCTGGTGGCCATTAAGACAATAGGTTTGATCAGTAAATCCTGCCAGCTTTTCTGAAACAATTCCGATTGCTGGAATAGTGCCGTTTTGCAGATGCACTTGTGTAGGGCCCACAGGGCGCCATAATCTTTGACGGACGCAAAATAGTCCCCCATCATCAGATAATAAAACTGAAAATGCCGGTCAAAGAATTCAAAGCCTTCAGGATAGTGATCTTCGATTAAATACCCTTTTGCAAAAAAATCATCGATTAGCGGTTTTCTTTTCTGTTTTACAATCGTGGTAAAATAACCGATAAAGGCAAAATCCATTAAAGGGTACTTTTCATAGTTGGATCGTGCGAGCTGAAAAAGCGCCTCTGGCTGATCCGTATATTTAAAGAAATCCTGCAATGAACTGCTGAGCTCCGGATTATCCGGATACTGATGAATTGCATCTCTTAGGAGAGTAAGTGTCATTTGATCGTCCGGAGTGCCGAGCGGACGATGAACGCGTTGCCACAGCGCATTTTCCATCAGCGTTTCATAGGCACCTGGTTGGTAAGTGCCTGCATTTCGCTTGGTGGAAATAGGGGGTAATGCAGTTGCCAGCCGGTCAAATACCTTTTGCAAGCCGCCCGTCACCGGATAGTCCTGGAGCATGGTCTTTTCGAACAGATAGCCGATGGGCGTAAATCCCTTTTCATAAAAATCATTAGGGGTAAAGAATTCCATCTTTTCCAGGAAATCTTTCCATGATGTCCTGTCCCAGCGGCTGACGGTATCAGGGTTATAGACGGTGGTCATGTATGGCGCAAAATCCGCTGCTGCCTGCTTATCACCGATTTTAGCTTCTTCTGTTGTGGAATCATAAACAGCTGTCCGGTTTTGGAAAACGGCCAGTTTCTCCCCGCTTACTTCCTGCCACTCATCCAGATTGACAGAAAAAATATGTCTGGCTATATGAAATTCTGCCGGAAATTTTACACCCAATGTCCGGGTGGTCAGTACCGTATCATACAATAACTGCAGCAGGGCCTCGCGGTCAGAAAACGCTTCGAGCTTAATAAGTGTCCTGAACTCGTCGAACTCCTCCGGTGTCTTATTAAAATCATAAATGACCTCCATGACGTCACCTTCCTGGTCGGCTACGCCAAAGATGGCGAAAGATAGATTGCCATTGATATGCCGGCGGGTAAAGGCTGCATATAAGTACACAGAGTCACCCTGCTTTATGGTTGCCAGAAAAGAGTTGTCCAGGGGAAGGTTCGTTAACCTGCCGGACTCAAAATAACCTTTTTTGCTCATTTGCTGCGAAGTCGTCTGAGCTGTCTTACCTTTTTTATTCTTGGATTTCTTAGTGGATTTTGCCATAGTGCAAATGTAAGATAAAGGCTTCGTTTTTATCTGAAAACAGACAGGGGCCAGCGGATTAATTGCTGTTGAGTTGCCCTAATACATCTGCGCATCTGTTTTTGTGTAGATATGTTTTTTAATTTGTATCAAAATTAGCCGGATAAACTGCAATGCGTTATCTTCGTTAACCTGTTGTCAGCAAAGGAACTGCCCGGACTGACACATAAAGACATCTTGGTTCTGCAGGTTGATTTTTAAAAACGGTGCGGAGTGGATAACCTTTTTTCACCTAAAAACATCAGTTATGACAGCTTTGGATCCGATTATAGCCGTAAAAGACGTTCAGGCCAGTGCCGCGTGGTATCAGAGAATCTTTGGCTTCAAAAACGCGCATGGAGGCGATAACTTTGCTGTTTTGCTCTCCGAATCAGAGGATGTCATACTTTGCCTGCATAAATGGGAGGCGCATCATCATCCCACCCTCACCGATCAGGATACTTTGGCAGGCAACGGACTGCTGCTTTATTTTCGCACAGATCGTATGGAAGATATTCTGCAAAGGTTAACGGATGCCGGCTGGCCTCTCGAAGAACCTGTGCATTTAAACCCCAATTCACTTCAAAAAGAATTTTCGGTAAGAGATCCTGATGGCTATTTTCTGACCGTTACGCAGTATCATGAATATAAGGGATAGTCAAAAAAAAAAACAGGCTGGCGGGGCGGAAATTTTTTCCACAGCCTCAATAGTCTTGCATAAAAGTTAAAAGTTGCGGCGTGATTTTGAAGAAGGAATCTAAATCGATAATATTGCAAAAATGACGACTAAGAATAAACATAAAAAGCAGGCAGTCCGCAAGGTGCTCATGGGTCTGGTGGCTGCTGTATGTCTGATTCTCTCGTCCTGTATTATCAAATCCCAGTTAAAAAGCCTTCTGGGACAAGCCTCTTCAACTGCGATGTCCGCCAAAGCAGCCAAGGAATCTAAAAAGAACATTACCTCATTTCAGACAAACGCTTGTGTGATAGACGCTCCGGCAAATCTCTGGAGCGCAGACTCCGCCTCTGTTCTGGCGTCTTTTAACGGACTGTCAGGAGGGCTTACTTTATTTATTGCCAGCGCTTTTTTGCTGCTGCTGACTGGTGCCGTAATAAGCCGGCTGAGCACCCGGCAAGTTTTTTATGTAAACAGAAACTTACGACTTGCCGCCCTGCCACTTTTTATAAGTCACCGAAGATTGCTGATATAATACCCGCTTAGTATTTTAAAATACAACATTGTATGATTACCCTTGACGCGCAACCTGTCTGGGCAATTGTTGTATTTCCGCCTGTGTGGAAGGTGTCTTGTTCGCCGCTTCCGGAAGGCAGCTATTGCTGGCAACCGGCATGCCTACAAACACGCCCGCTAATAATTATCTATCTATTTATTTCAACTCGAATGGGACAGTGCTGCACTGTATCTATATCTATTTCCATCACGGCTATGGCTATAGATAGGATGCGTCTATCGTATTAAGTCGTGGTGCTGGGACCTGTAAAACTAAGCTAAAAAATGAAAGGATGTATTGGCATCTGTTCTACCAGACAGATCAACAGGACATTTGAAGCGCCCTTTCGCGCACTTAACAGAAGACTCCTGCTGAAAGTCCAGGCAGTTGCTTTTAGCGTTTGTATGATTTTGCTAATGGCTACGTTATTCCCCTTGTCACCCCAGGCACAGCCCTTGAAGCCGGTTATACAGGATAGTTCCGCGCCCGCCCGTGAGGCCGGTGCATTTACATTAGGTGACTTATGGCACAGCGTGAAAGCAAATTACGTGGGCATTGAGGTACAGGACGCGGCGATAGATGCTGCCAGACTGGATCAAAAGCGGGTAGAAAGTGAGGCGCTTCCCACGCTACAGCTGCAGGCGCAGCATGATTATGGAAGTTTCCATAAAGCGACGGGTGGTTTTTTCCCCTTACCAGGCATGTTTAATGTTAATGGCGCTGACTGGTCAGATAACGGACCGGTCAGTGCAGCTTACAGTTACGGCTCTGCAACGGTCGCCTGGGACGCTTTTGCATTCGGACGGCACCGGTGGGCAGCCAGGGCGGCCGGCACCAGAGCGACCAAAGCAGCACTTGAAAAAGCGGCTTATCTGCTGGAACTCAAAAAGGAGCTGGCTGACCGCTATATTCATTTACTGTACGGCGATGCCAAATTAGACTGGGCCCGTAAAAATGCAATGCGGCTCAATCAGGTCCAAAAAATTACCGCAGGACTTTCCCAGGCAGGCATCCGCCCTGCGGCCGACAGCCTGCTTGCCGGCGCTTCCTTTATACAAGCCCTGGGGAAAGCTGATAAATGGACAGGCATTCACCGGGCAGATTATGCCAGGCTGATGGAACTGGTAGCCGGCCGGCATCGACAGTTGACCGGCAGTTCAGGCGCGCAAAGTAAGATTGATTATAAGTACTCCGTAAAACGGTTTCTTGCAGGCGGGAATGAAAAGGCTCTCCCTTTAAAACCCGGTGACGGCTATTTAGGTCATCCGGCGCTCGCCGCCATAGGAGCTACCGCAGACTATTTCAATGAGAAGGCTCAGACAGAGCAGCGCTCCGCCTTGCCTTATTTACAACTACTAGGCGGCTACGCTTACAGGGGAGGCGGCATTGCCCCTAACGGAGCTGTATCCGGTAAATGGCAGGATGGGTTTAATAACGCCACCACCAATTTTCTGGCCGGCATCGGGATTATCTGGAATATTACCAGCTTGAAAACAAATCGTCTGGCGGCCGCTTCTTTACATAAATCATCAGAGCAGGCCCAAAAACAGTACCAGCAGTATCAGCAGGAGCTTAAGACAGGGCTTACGGCCCTGGAGGCTAAAATAGAGCAACAGTATTTGCAACTGACAAAATCAAAGCAGGCCGTAGAGCAGTCCCGGGCCGCTTTTTCCATGTACCTAGCCCGCTACCAGAGCGGGATCATTTCACTGACGGAGCTGCTGCAGATCCGCTATCTGCTGGAGCAGGCAGAAAATGAGCAGATAGAAGCCGCCAGAGAGTTCTGGCTGCTGCAAAGCGAACAGGCTGCACTCAATATGGATTTTAAATTCCTATTTAATCATCTTTAAAAAACAGGACTACATGAATTTAATAAGAGTTGCATTAAGGAAGCCCACTGCCATTATGGTGGTGGTGCTGGCCATTGGCTTGTTTTCCTATACCACTATTAAAAAAATAAATGTCGATATCTTTCCGCGTGTTGAACTGCCGGCAATCTATATCGCCATGCCTTACGGAGGGCTGTCTGCTGCTTACATGGATGGTTTTATGGCCAATGAATTCCAAAAAGTACTGCTTTTTGTAGGCGGTGTAAAAAATATCGATTTTAAAAGCGTGCAGGGGCTGACACTGATGAAACTCACCTTTTATCCGGGGACCGATATGGCACAGGCGGCTGGTGAAGTGGCAACGTCTGTTTCAAGGGCCATGGGCTTTTTGCCGACAGGCGCCGTACCGCCTATCGTCGTACGATTTGACGGCAGTTCACTGCCGATCGGCCAATTGGTCTTTGAGAGCCCGAAGCGGTCCGTAAATGAGATCCAGAATCTGGTTTTGACAAAGATCAGGCCTATGTTCGTTCAGATCCCGGGAATCACAGCCCCGGCGCCTTTTGGTGGTAATGCCAGGACAATTGTAGTGAAAATAGATCCTGAAGCCATGCGGGCCAGTGATCTGAGCCCGGAAGATATCACGGCCGCCATTACCAAGGGCAATCTACCCTCACCTGCCGGCAATGTCCGTATTGGTGATAAGAATCTGATGGCACCGTTGAATTCTATCGCCAGGGGGCCTCAGTCATTTTTAAATATGCCAGTTAAAACGATCGCTGGTCATACCATATATGTGAGAGATGTCGCTGACGTTGAGGACGGAGCTGATCAAACCGTAGGTTACGCGCTGGTCAATGGGAAGCGGTCGGTCTATCTGCCTGTGATTAAAAAAGCAGACGCCTCTACGCTGGACGCCGTCCACAATCTCAAAGACGCGCTCCCCATGCTTAAAAATCAGTTGCCCGAAGACGTGGATATCCATTACGCGTTCGACCAGTCTAAATACATCGAAGGGTCGCTGAACAATCTTATTCATGAAGGGATACTAGGCGCAGTTTTCACAGGTCTTATGATCCTGCTTTTTTTAGGAGATCCCAAAGGCGCAATGATCGTGGTGCTCACCATCCCCATTGCGGTACTCTCAGCAGTGATGATGCTTTATTTATTCGGCCAAACGATCAATATCATGACGCTGAGCGGACTGGCACTTTCCATTGGTATACTCGTAGACGAGGCAACCGTCACGATAGAGAATATTCATCAGCATACGGAGATGGGTAAAAGCCGGCAGCGGGCCATTTTAGACGCCCTTCTGGAAATTTCAGTGCCTAAGCTCCTGATCTTATTATGTATCCTGGCAGTGCTTACACCGGTTTTCATTATGACCGGTATCCCAAAAGATATGTTTATGCCGTTAAGTATGGCCGTGGCATTTGCTATGATAGCTTCTTTTATCGCTTCCCAGACTTTCGTTCCTGTGGTGGCGAATTATCTGATGAAAGAAAAAAAGGTAAAAGAAGCTAAGGGTAACGCGGCTCCAGAGCATAAGGATGTCAGAAAGGCCCGCCAGAAAAAAGTCCTGTTTGATAAGTTCAGAACTCACTATGCATTCAGGATGCGAAAATGGGGAAAGAAAGCCTTGCCACTTTTTATCCTGTACATTGTCGTAGCAGCCGGACTGGCAGCCTTACTCTTAGCTAATATCGGAACCGATGTGATGCCGCGTTCCAATAGCGGAGATTTTCAGTTGCGGATCGAGGCGCCGGAAGGCAGCAGGATCGAAGTGACAGAAAAGCTGGTAAGGGAGATTACGACGGATATCAAGACAATGTTGCCAGAGAAGGCCGTCACCATCACTTCCGCCTTTGTAGGCATGCAGCCTGCGGGATCGCCCATCAATCCGATCTTTTTATTTACCAGTGCCTCTCACGAGGCTGTTTTGCAGGTGTCCGTAGACCAGGGGCTGTATTCAGGGTCAATGGAAGCACTCAAAGAAGCGATCAGAAGAGCGGTCCGTGATAAGCACCCCGGGGCTGCCATTAATTTTGAACCGTTGGAGCTTACAGAAAAGATCATGGGCCAGGGCGCCATGACGCCCATAGAGATCAAGGTAGGGTCAGGCCAGCTCAAAACGGCATACCAGTTTGCCAGCAAGATCCAGGATCACCTGAGGCAAGTGCCATACCTAAGAGATGTAAGAATCGCAGAACCCATCAGTTATCCCACTCTGGAGATACAGGTAGACCGGGATTTGGCGGGCCATTTTGGGCTGACCATGAAAGAAATCACCCAAAGCCTGGTCACGGCAACCTCATCGACCAGGTATACAGACAAAAATCTCTGGGTAGACCCAAAATCGGGCCTGGTTTTCCAGGTACAGGTACAGCTTCCCGAAGCCGCCCTGTCCTCTGAGGCCGAGCTCAGGATGCTGCCGCTTAAAAGAGGGCAATCCAGACCTGTGTTGGAAGATGTAGCCAGCATTCGGAGGGTCCTGTCAGCAGCCCAGGTAAACCGCAAAGGCCCCAACCGTTATGTGACACTCATCGCGAACGTCCATGGTAAAGATTTGGGAACAGCCTCTAAAGCCGTGCATAAATCCATCCAGGCGGCCGGGCAACCGCCCAGGGGCACAGTCGTATGGACAGAGGGGACCCTGCAGCTGCTTTCCGACACCCTGGACAGCCTGCTGTCGGGGTTAGCCGTGGCCGTCGTCGTCATATTTTTAATGCTCGCTGCCTACTATCAGTCTTTTAAGGTGCCACTGGTTATTCTGTCCGTATTACCGGCTGTCATTGCAGGAAGTCTTGCAGTCTTATACATCACTAACAGTACCCTGAATCTGCAATCCTATATGGGAATCATTATGTCCATCGGCGTGTCGGTATCTAACGCCGTACTGCTAGTTAACCAGGCAGAATACTATCGGCGGCATATCGGACTAAAGCCGGGTAACGCGGCGCGGCTGGCGGCCTCATCCAGGTTGCGGCCTGTACTGATGACAGCTGCCGCCATGCTGGTGGGCATGATGCCCATGGCCATTGGCCTGGGCCAGGGAGCAGCCCAGGTGGCGCCTTTGGGAAGAGCCGTCATCGGCGGGCTGATCGCTTCCACGGTTTCCATTTTGCTGCTGGTTCCCCACTTTTTTTCATCCCTGATGCACAGGACCTCCGTTGAGAGCCCGTCACTAGACCCTGATGACCCTAAAAGCAGCTACTACCACCCAGACCTGCCTGTAATATCAGAAATTAAATCAAAATAGATTCAATAACCTCGAAACAATATGGATCATGAATAATACAATCAGTAATCATCAGCCGGGAAGGCTACACAAAACAAAGGGAGAAGTGAAGCGCTTCACAAACTGTTTTTCCAGATCTTGTGGACTGCTTAATGTGAAATATATGCAGTCTTTCGTAATCGGCTGCATGATGATTTTTACTGCCTGCGGCACCGGTCAGCAAAAAACAGCGGATAAAAAGAGTCCGGCGCTTCCTACTGCCGCCGCCCTAAACACCAGGCCCGGTCAAGACTATCCGACAGATGTTGTAATGTATAACCGGCCCGTATTTGAACTTTCCCTGCCCGGTGCGCTTAAGCCTTATGAACAGGTGGCCATTTACGCAAAGGTGCCTGGCTTTGTACAACAGTTGAAAGTTGATATAGGAGATTATGTGCACAAAGGACAATTGCTGGCTGTTCTGGAGGCCCCTGAAATGAAGCAGCGGTATTTATCAGATAAATCTACACAGAAAAAACTGTACAGTGATTATCAGTACAGCAAACAAGCGTATGAACGTTTAGTAAGGGCCGCTGCAACTCCGGGCGCTGTCGCCCCGGCGAGCTGGATCAGGCCGGCGCTGAGATGCAGAGCGCCGAGTCAGCCTATCAGGCGGCTGCAGCAGCAGCAGCCGGCACGGCCGAGTTGCAGGATTATTTACAGATCAGGGCGCCTTTCAGCGGCATCGTGACTGAGCGCAATGTCTCCCGGGGCGCTCTCACCGGTAGCACTGGCAGTCCACCGCTCTTTATGATGGCTCAGAAAAATAAGCTCCGGTTGACGCTAACCGTTCCTGAAAAGTATGCCGCTGCCGTACAAAAGGGTACCACAGCCTCTTTTACCGTCAGTTCCATGCCCGGGCAGACCTTTCAAGCCAGGCTGTCGCGGTCTGCCCGGTTGCTCAATACAGAAGGCCGCTCGCTTACACTGGAGTTTGATGTGGATAACAGGGATAATCAGTTGCAGGGCGGCGATTATGCACAGGTCATATTGACAGCACAAAGGGGCTATAAAACCTTTTGGGTGCCCGAGCAAAGCGTCTTAAATGCCCAGTCAGGCACTTATGTGATGACGCTCAATAAAGGAATCATAAAAAAAGTTCCGGTCAAAGAAGGTGTTCGCCTAGATAGCCTGACGGAGATATTCGGCAATATCGGGGCTGAGGACCGGGTTTTAAGAAAACCATCCGAAGAAATTCCCGAAGGCACCATCGCAAAAAAAGGCGAAGTGTCCAAACTATAATACGAATCATAATTAAAACATACAAAAATAAAGCATCATGAAATCATTACATCCGGTAAAACCAAACAAGATGAAATCAACACAGGCAACCGTGACAGCCGGCAGGCTTGTCACACCGGTAATCTGCCATAAAAGAAAACTTATAGCGATCCTCTTTATGGGTTTTAGTATCAGTCTATACGGCTGCAAGGGCGGCGCGGACAGGCATTCAGGTAAAAACGAAAGTAAGGCCTACGCCGGTCACAAAAAAGACAACCTTTCAAATAGGCATCAGGCTGCGCAAACGCCTGATCTTACCGTGGTGGATGTAGAAGGCAATTCCCGGGCTTTGAGCACATTGAAAGGGAAAGTCGTTTTTATAAACTTCTGGGCTACCTGGTGTCCTCCATGCAGAGAAGAATTGCCGACGATTCAGAAGTTAAAAGATCATTTTAAGGGAAACAAAGATGTCGTGTTTTTAATGATAGATATAGACGGCCGCCTGGACGCTTCTGCGAAGTATCTCAAAAAGCACGGTTATGACTTACCGTTGTATAAAGCCAAGGGAGCCATCGCGCCACAGTTTTTAGGAGATGCTATTCCAACGACAATTATTTTGGATAAAAGTGGAGCAGTAGTGGCCAGGTTAGAGGGAGCCAGGGATTATGGGACTAAGGAAGTATTTAGTGGTCTTGAGCAACTCTTGAAAGGTTAAGTATTACCTGACATTTTGATTCTGGCGAGGTCGTGGGCGACCTTGCCAGCCGAGGGAGGCAAGTATTTTTGCCGGATCTCATAAGGGGTTTTATTTTTCTTCGCCTGGTTACGAAGTGCTATAGCTTTTCGGACGAGCGATAAGGTGTTATGGCCATCTGCGAAACATCTGACGACTGGAATTGATTAAAATAAGAGGGTTCTGTGTTTTCTTGTTCGCAATAAATTAGAAAGCGCTTCCCTATTGTTTTTTGCGGATTTGGCCGTTCAATATCAGACGCTGCTCTGTGCCTTTTTTTTGCTGCAATTCTTCTTTCAATGTGGATAGCCAGAGTAGCTGCGTTCTTTTGTATTTTACTCTTCATTTTCATTATGGGCAGGCGGTTTAATTAGGCTTCAAAATTGCCTAGAAAAGCAATGGCTGTTTAATGAATATAGAGCGCTTGCGCCATATCTGTCTTTTTCGGCAAATCAAATCTGATCTTGGCGCAATAGATCAGCATTAAGCAGGTTTGTGTTATGTGAATTAAAAATCAACCGAGCTGAGTTTGGATTATGAGATTCAGCGTTGAATAATTCAATTAGTTTGCAGACTAAATTTGGATGAAGCCTCGTGTCAGGTTACTGCCTTTTGTCAGAATATCTAGAACTGGGCCGGCAAGTGCTAAGTTTTTTTGTGCCTGCAGATTCGTGATCGTCGACAGAAAAATCTCTATTGCTAACTCGTTTGCCATTTTGATCGTATCTGCGGTAACTTGCAATATTTTCTATCAGGAAACATCATCTTTTTCAATTTCTTGAATTATTCTTTCACGGATTTCCTTGGAAAAGTGTTCCGGGATTTGGCCGATTCCAAGCTTCACAATTGAAATTTTTTTCAAGGCTAATACTCATCCATGTTTTTTCCTTGCACAATGTTGCCGGTTATTGGGAGTTCTGCTAATATTTCGATGTAATGATATGGAGTAATTGGAACACTTAATCTGTTATGATATGAAACATTTCGATATAAAAACGAAAAGAAATTTTGTTTAATCAAATTAAAAAGCTTTAATTTGCTTTCATAAGGTTAAATTTGATTTCATAAAAAGAGGCAATATGAAATAAATAATGTAAAAAGAACCCCGTAGGTGCCTGTTTGCCGTGGTTATCAGGGAAGGAGTATTGAGAAAACGACAGGTGTGGCAACCAGAAAGGACATTTTCAAAATCAGGTAAACAGGGTTGAGTGTTAAAGGATTGTATTGTAATTGATTTGGATACGTAAGAACAAACAGTGCCAGGCGGTTTTGTTAAATAATACGCTGTAAAAAGGGCCGGCGGCCCGGGATTCAAGTGCCAATTAGTTTTAAAACCAAAATAGTGATCCATGAACAATCAGTTAAGTAACAAGTCGGGCTCTCTTTTAGAGCGTGCAGGGATGCCGCAAAAGCTGGCTTGGGGGTATTTGGGGATTCTTATATTTATGATGGGGGACGGGATAGAACAAGGATGGCTGAGTCCTTACCTGATCGGTCGCGGCATGTCCATTGAACAGTCCGCAGCCCTGTTTACGGTTTATGGTGTCACCATTGCAATTGCATCCTGGTTTAGCGGCGTGCTGGCCGAGAGCTATGGTCCTAAGAAGACCATGTTAATGGGGCTTGTCCTTTATATGTTAGGGACGGCCGGTTTTATTGGTATCGGGCTGCCTCATTTGCAGTTTGTTCCCATGTTACTTACCTATGCCTTAAGAGGTTTCGGTTATCCGCTATTTGCTTATTCATTCCTTGTCTGGATCACCTATCAGAGCACAGCCAGAAAGTTAGGAGCAGCCGTGGGCTGGTTCTGGTTTGTCTTTACCGGCGGCTTAAATGTCTTCGGGGCGTATTATTCCAGCTGGGCTATTATTCACCTGGGCTATCTGAATACCTTATGGAGTTCCATTTTCTGGGTCCTGTTAGGCGCTTTTTTTGCCTTGATCTTAAACCGGGCAAAATTTAAATTCAATACCAATGGCAGCACCAAAGCAGCAGAGCTCAAAAAGGGTATCACCATCGTCCGGGAAGAGCCCAAAGTATTGCTGGGCGGCATTGTAAGGGTCATTAATACAACGGCACAGTTTGCCTTTCCGGTATTTTTACCGATGTATATGGCCAGCCATGGTTTTGACACCAGCGCCTGGCTGAAGATCTGGGGAACCATCTTTATTGCAAATATTGCCTTCAATTTGATTTTTGGCTTTGTCGGGGATAAAGTAGGCTGGCGCAACACCATTATGTGGTTTGGCGGAGTCGGCTGCGGGATCACCACTTTATTGTTTTTCTATTCTCCGGTCCTGTTCGGTGACAACTACTGGCTGGTACAGCTGAGCGGTATTTTGTGGGGCGCTTTACTGGCAGGCTATGTGCCACTATCTGCGCTGATCCCCTCCTTGGTACAAAAGGACAAAGGGGCAGCCATGGCCATTTTGAATCTGGGCGCCGGGCTGGCCGTTTTTGTCGGGCCGGCGATTGTAGGCTTGTTTATCGGACTGATCGGCGATGAAGGAGTCGTCTGGATCCTGGCAGGGCTTTATTTTCTAAGCGCTATTCTGACCAGCTTTATTCATCTGCCGGACAGGGCAAAGACAGCCCACAGCGCCACCCTGGCTGCAACGCCTGCGATTAAGTCAACAGGTACCTGACAAACAGGTAACAAGGATCGGCGTAGCGCTGGACAAAAAGATAAACACGTTTAATCAAAATAAAATAATAAATAAATGAGTGTATTAATTACGGCACCTTACAATGATGAGGGGTTACGTGAGATTGAATCCATGTTTGGAGAGATTGTGTACAAGCCATGGAAGTCTAATGGAAGTGCTTTCACCGCTGCTCAGTTAATTGACCTTTTAAAATCGTCCAGGGCAACTGCCTTAATTACAGAACATGACCTGGTGACCAGAGAAGTGATCGAGGCTTTCCCGGACCTCCAGTTTATCGGTGTATGCCGGGGCACGCCGTCCAATCTGGACCTGGAGGCGGCAAAAGAAAAAGGCATCCCGGTTTTTTATACCCCCGCCCGCAACGCCCAGGCCGTGGTGGAACTCTTACTTGCCAACGTTATTACGTTACTCAGAAAGACTTTGCCCGCTATTAAGTGGCTAGAGTCCGGTAAATGGGAGGCAGGCGCACATACCTCATATCTGCAGTTTAAGGGTGCGGAGCTGGCCGGTAAAACCGTTGGGCTGGTTGGTTTTGGTGCCATCGGCCGCAGGCTGGCGAACATACTCAAAGAATTTCCCTGTAAGATCTGCTATTTTGATCCTTATTATACAGATCAGAACAAGTTATATGAAAAAGTAGATCTGGAAACCTTGTTTACCAAAAGTGACATAGTATCCATCCATCTGCCCAATAATAAAGAAACGGCTAAGATGATTGACAAAAACCTTATTGATAAGATGTCAAAGGAGGCTATCTTCGTCAATACCGCCAGAGCCGCTGTCGTGGATAGAGAAGCACTGCTGGATGCGGTCAAAAGTGAACGGATCCGCGGGGCCATCCTGGATGTATTCGACCAGGAGCCTCCCGATGAAATCGACTATGAACTGATCCGTCACCCCCATGTGCTCGCAACACCGCATATTGCCGGTGCCAGCTTTGAAGTGGAAGATCATCATGTAACCATCATGAATGATCAGTTAAGAGACTGGCAACAAAAAAAGGCCGGATAAGATAGATGCCGGTTAAACAATATACCCAAAGTAAGCTTATTTATTATGCAAAAAGAAGGTTATCTGATTATAGATATTGGTACTGGTAATGTGAGAGTCGCTATAACAGATAGCGCCGGCACTGTATTGGAAATTGCCAGAGATGATGTGCATTACGTGATGGACGACCCCGAATTAGGGGCCATGCATTTTGATCCTGCAGCGCTTTGGCAGCAGATCAGCCATTTGACCAAGACGGTTTTAAATGCGGTGCCTGCCATTCAGATCCTGGCCATTACCTGTTCCAGTCAAAGAGAAGGCGTCGTACTCATCAATAAGGCGGGTGAGGCAGTCATTGGATTTCCCAATCATGATCACCGGGGGCGCAAGATCGAGGGCGCCCTATCGCAAAAGGCAGCTGAGCTGATTTATGCTAAAGCCGGCCGCTTCCCCGGGTCCCTGTTTTCTGCTTTTAAAGTGGTCGCCTGGCAAAGAGAATTTCCGGAAGCCTTTAAAGACATTGATAAGATGGTCAGCATCAGTGACTGGGCACAATATGAACTTACCGGCGTGCTGGGATATGAACATGCACAGGCCTCAGAAACCCTGGTTTACAGCGTGGGGGAACAAAGCTGGTCCCGGGAGCTCTGCGACTTGCTGGATTTCCCCTTTGACCTGTTACCGGCACTGCGTCCCTCGGGCGCGGAGCTGGGAGCTGTAAAACCGGCGCTGTCAGCGGCGTGGGGGCTGTCCGGCGGCGCAGTGGTTCTGGTGGGCGGAGCAGATACACAGCTCGCGCTCAAAAGCACCCAGCCTGCATTAGGCGATATTGCGGTGGTTTCCGGCACAACGACGCCTATTGTGATGGTCAGCGACCAGTTCCTGACGGATCCATATCAGCGCACCTGGAGCAATCGCCACGTGGTAGAGGATCAGTTTATCCTGGAAGCCAATGCTGGCGTGACAGGCCTCAATTACCAGCGCCTAAAGGAGATCTTCTACCCCAATGAATCCTATGATATTATCGCAGCAGAACTAAAAGAAATTGAAGCATCACTACTGGATGGAGGCAGCCAGTGGCCTGCGCCTGTCACCGCCTCTTTAGGTTCTTTAATTGCCAAGGAACGTGATGCGCTGACAACGGGCGGCTTTACCTTTCATGTTCCAGTAAGCGATACCCTTAGCCGGGCGCAATTTATCTGGGCGGCGCTCTGGGATATAGCCTGCTGCATAAAAGAGAACCTGGATGTACTATGTGAAGTCGTTCCCTATGATAAAGATTATATCTGGGGATGCAGCGGTGGCATGCAAAGTCAGCTGTTGCGGCAGTTTGTGGCTGACCTTACGGGTAAGGAGATCTGGCTGCGCAGCCGGCATACACAGGCCTCTGTGATTGGCGGAGCCATTATCTGTTCAGAAGTCCTGGGCAACCGCGATTTTGAGGACACCGCTATAGAAAAAACGTTGCCGCAAAAAGACGGCCGTTATGAAATTTATTATAAACAATGGAAGACAGTGCGTGAGAAAATGCAGCGCGCCTACATAGAGGCGAAATAAGTGCGATTAACTGTGCTGTCAGCAGAAATTATATTCAGTGTATGGATAATGCGTATTTTATCGGAATAGATGTAGGAACCCAGGGCGTCAGAGTCGTCATGGTGGATGAAGATGGGATTATTTGCGGGAGCCATCAAACGGATTTTGAACTTACGGAAGACAGCCGCCGGGAGCAGGATCCCGCCATCTGGTGGCAGGCGACACTTAAAGGGCTGAGAGAGCTGACTTGTTCTTTAAAAGCAAAAAATATTGATTTAAAGAAGTTAAAGGCGCTTAGCGTAACTTCTACTTCAGGTACTGTACTGCCGCTGGATAAAGATCATAATCCACTGCATCCCGCCATCATGTATAGTGATGACAGGTCCGCTGCACAAGGGGACCGGTGTATGGAGGTCGCCAAAAAATACCAGCCGCATGGCTACCACGGGTTTAACGCTTCCAGCGGACTTTCTAAAATGGTCTGGTTTGTCGAGACGTTTGCTGAAAAAGCAGCCAGGATCCACCTCTGGGCGCACGCAACAGACTATATTATCGGGAAGCTCAGTGACGCGTGGGGGATAACGGACCAGACCAATGCATTAAAATCGGGATATGATCTTCAAAGTAATTGCTGGCCTGACTATCTGACCCGCTACCTTCCGCTAAAAGCTTCCTGGCTGCCTGCAGTCTATCCGTCCGGTAAAGTAATCGGCTCTCTGACCGCAGCGGTGGGCGAAGCAATTGGTTTGCCGCAGCGTCAGGCGGGGGATCTCCTTGTTGCAGCCGGCATGACGGACGGTTGCGCCTCACAGGTGGCCTCTGGCGCTATTGAGCCGGGCAGCTGGAATACCACCATCGGAACCACCCTGGTGATCAAAGGAGTGACCCGCACACCTATAAAAGATCCCGAGGACCGTTTATATAATCACTTACACCCCGAAGGATACTGGATGCCGGGTGGTGCCAGTAATACGGGTGCAGACTGGGTATCGACTTTATTTGCCAGGGAGCAGCTGACGGCGTTGTCAGCAGCGGCGTCAGCTCTTATTCCAACAAACAGACTCGTATATCCTTTGCTTAAAAAGGGAGAACGGTTCCCTTTTAAAGCGGCTGGAGCAGAAGGCTTTGGTCTGGAGGCGCTGATCGGTAAAAGGCAAGCTAATGACATGCAGGCAGACATAGACGATCAACAGCGGGCTCTTTTACTGGCAGCAGGTATGGAAGGAGTCGCCTATATAGAAAAAATGGCTTTTGCGCTCATCTATAATCTGTCAGGGGAAAAAGTTGACAGGGTCTATACGGCAGGCGGGGGAAGCAATAATCCGACCTGGCTGACCATCAGAAGCTCGGTGCTGGGTGTCCCGGTTCGTAAGATGGAGAACGTATCAGGAGCGGTAGGTGCAGCCATGCTGGCTGCCAGCAAGACCTACTTCAACGGCCTTTCTGAGGCAGTAACGCAAATGGCCAGAACAGCAGCACAGTATTTGCCGGATCCAGACCTGGTAGCTGGATATCAGAGCGGATACTCTAACTTTGTATCGGCTTTGGCGGCTAAAGGCTATATCCGTGAGTCAGATTACCTTGCAGGCGGTCCAGCCGTATAAATTAATCATAATCAGATGTTAGAAGTATATTTTTTAAGACACGGACAGACCCAGTACAATGCGATGAACAATCGTTACTGCGGCCGCACCGATATTGAGCTGACAGATCTGGGGATCAGTCAGGCCAAAAGTATTCGCGGCCTGATCAGCGATGTCCGCTTTGACGCGGTTTTTGCCTCGCCCTTGCAAAGGGCGTATAAGACAGCTGAACTTGCCAGCGGAAGACAGGATGTGATTAAAGAACAGCGGCTGATTGAAGTCGATTTCGGGCAGTGGGAAGGACTGCGCCGGGATGAATTTGTGGCAAGAGATCCGGACTCCTGGACGAATTGGGATCGTGATCCCGGCAAGTATCCTGCAGGCAGGACAGGAGAGACGGCAACTGAAGTAGTAAAAAGAGTAGATCATTTTTTTTCAGAGACAGCCCTGAAATATCCCGAAGGAAAGATTATGGTGGTGGCACATAACGGCGTTAACCGTTTATACCTGGCCTATAAATTAGGTATGCCACTCAAAAATTACCGTCAGCTGGTACAGGACAATTCCACGCTTACTGTATTTGATCTGGATCCGGACGGCGGCGTTTTGACTTTAAAGAAGCTCAATGGCCGTAATTGAGGCTGGCGGATTATCGCTTTTTAAATAAAAATTAAAGGGAATAGGCCTATTTTTGCGCAGGCTATCTTCATAAAAAGAGTGAAAACTAACACTCTAAGTGTTGAAGATAATGTATATTTATATTATATTTAACGGCCATACTTAAGACAACAAAACGGAAAGAATAATATGACTATTACAGAAAGGCATCAGTTGATTCTGCAAAAATTGAAAGAAACCGGCAAGGTGAGCATTCTGGAGTTATCAGATGAAATGGAAGTTTCCGGAGTAACCATCCGTAAGGACCTGAAATTGTTAGAAGATAAGCATCTGCTGTTCAGGACGCATGGCGGAGCTTCTATTAATAATCCTTACGCGATGGAGCGTACCATTAATGAAAAATCAGGCATCAATGCCGATATCAAACATAAGATTGCAAAAGCTGCCCAGCCCTTGCTAAAAGGTCATGATTCTATTATTATCGGCTCAGGAACGACTGTTTTTGAGTTTGCACGTTGCCTGGAGCCGCAGCAGCATTTAACGGTTATCACACCTGCAGTAAAAGTAACGCTGGAATTATCCAACCGGCAAAACATAGATGTTCTGCAACTGGGCGGTGTCATCCGGCCCAATTCCTCTTCCGTGGCGGGCGCCATTGCAGAGAGGATACTAAACGATATTTCCTGCGGGGTATTGTTTTTAGGTATGGATGGAATCGATCTGGATTTTGGTTTTTCCATTACCAATATCGCCGAAGCTACGCTGAACCAAAAGATGATCGAGGCCGCGCAAAAGGTGGTTATCCTGGCCGATAGTACCAAATTCGATAAACGTGGCCTTGGCAAAGTCTGCAATTTTGACCAGGTCCAATATGTAGTCACCGATAGCGGTGTTTCTAAAAAGACTTTAGAAGGCCTGGAAGAACGTGGGGTACACGTTATTGTAGCGGAGTAGCCGTCTACTTGTCATACATTTTTATATTCTCTCTTCTTTTTTTCCTGCAACCTCATTTTTGTCACGAATAGACTGATTTTGTCACGAATAGCCCATTTTTGTCACGAATAGCTTGTTTTTGTCATGAATCGTATTTCCATTCGTGATGCATTTCACCGGTGAAAATATTTCGATTTTACAGGGGTGTCTCCTAAGCCCTGGCTGTCGCTTGCTTTATAACACACAACTTTATTCCCATCTTGCTTTCCCTTTCACTGTGCCGGGTGAAGTGCTGCTTTACAATTACTTAAAGAATTATTTAAAAATATTTAATATTATGCCTTTAAATTTGCTTAAAATAGTTTAAAAATATTATCTTTGAGTTAACAAAGCTTTCGCTGTGTAAAGATTTAATAACACAGATAGCGGTGATATAGACAAACGCGTGAGAGGCCGGTGCCGGCATTATTTCTATTTGAGGCAGATCAAAGCAATAGAATCCATCTTTTTTCCTCCTATAACAAGCTAAAAACTTAAAAAATGTCACTATGGGATTAAACAAACCGCCTTGTAACAGGCAAAAAAAATTATCTGACTTACCGTATGTATGTGTTTTGGTCTCACTGCTCGTTTTATTTCAATTCAACGCAGTTGGGCAGGATAAAAATCTGGAGATTACAGGTAACGTAACTGATGAAGTTGAGCAACCGATGGCGGGTGTCTCCGTCAGGCTCAAAGGCAGCAGTATTGCTACACAAACCGATGAAAAAGGTATTTATCACATAAACATCCCTGGCTCCAAAGGCACACTTTTATTTACTTATATCGGTTTTAAAGATCAGCAGGTGGTTGTGGGTGGTAAAACGGCCAGTTATGACGTCGTTATGCAAGGAGAGGTGACCAGCCTGGAAGATGTGGTATCCATCGGTTACGGGGTTGCTAAGAAAAAAGATCTAAGCGGCGCCATATCAACCGTTGACGGCGCGGATATTGAAAAAAGAAATGCCACCCAGCTCTCTCAGGCACTGCAAGGCGCCGTTCCCGGTCTGATGGTTACCCGCTCCAATACGCTGCCCGGCGCTTCAGCGACGCTGCTTGTCAGAGGAGTGACGACCATTGGCAATAGTGATCCCTTAATTATTGTGGACGGCGTGCCGGTATCCAATATCAATGATATAGATGCCAATGATATCCAGGATATCTCTGTATTAAAAGATGCCGCCTCTGCCTCTATTTATGGTTCCAGAGCCGCTGCCGGCGTTATTTTGATTACCACCAACCGCCCTAAAGCCGGCCAGTTTTCCATGGAATATAAAGGAAACTACGGGATCGAAAAAGCGTCCGGACGGCCGGAGATTGTGGATGTAACCCGGTATCTGCAAATGATGAACGAAAAAACCTGGAATGACGCAGACAATGAACCAGGCGGGGAATATGGCATTTTTACCAAAGACCAGGTGGATAACTGGCTTGCTTATAATAAGGAAAATCCAAATGATTATCCTAACACCAACTGGGAGGCTTTATTGATGAATAAATATGCCCATAGCCAGAAGCATAATATCACGCTTTCCGGTGGTACCGATAGAATTAAATCCGTCGCATCCTTTAATTATGAAAAGGACAATGCTTTATACGATTACCGTTCCTATGAAAGAGTGACAGCCCGGATCAATAACACGTATACGATCAGCAAACAGCTCACGGCCACCGCTGATCTCGCTTATAACTATTCATTAATGCGGCTGCCAAGCACAAATCCGATCTGGACAGCCGTGCGCTACCCGGCCATCTATCCCGCTTTATGGGAAGACGGCCGTATTGCGGGAGGAAAGAACGGAAGTAATGCCTACGCTTCCCTGCATTATGGTGGCTTTGACAACACCTGGCATAATAAACTCAATGGCCGTTTTTCGCTCAAATTCGAGCCGGTCAAAGGCTTACAGCTGACCGGTGTACTGGCGCCCAGCGTAAATTTTACCAAAGAGAAAAACTTTGTCAAACAGATCCGTTATTATAATGATGACGATCCCACACAGCTGGCCGGATATATCGGCGGCCATGAGACCAGTAATTTATATGAGCAGAGAAACGACGGCAAGAGCCTGACCAAACAGTTATTTGCCAATTATACCAAAAGGATAGACGGGCATAATTTCAATCTGATGGCCGGCTATGAGGACAATTATAATTTTGGAGAAAATCTAAATGCACAGGCCACCAATTATGTTTTATCCAATTTTCCATATCTGGATTTAGGGCCTCTGGATTATATGAATAATTCAGGGAATGCCTCCGAGACGGCGTACCGTTCTTATTTTGGCCGTTTGATGTATGATTACAGAAACAGGTATTTTCTGCAGGCCAATATCCGTTATGACGGCTCGTCACGCTTTGCCAAAGATTACCGCTGGGGAAGCTTTCCTTCTTTATCCGCAGCGTGGGCGATCTCAGAAGAAAAGTTCATGAAGCGCCAGCATATTTTCTCCTACCTTAAACTGCGCGGCTCCTGGGGACAATTGGGTAATGAAAGGATCGGCAACTATCCCTATCAGTCTTCCATCAGTTATTATAATGCGCTGATGTACCAGGGAGGAGCAGCTGTCTCCCAGCTAACGGCCGCCCAGGTTGCCTATGCCATCCAGGACATTACCTGGGAAACCACAGAAACCAGCAATCTGGGGATCGACGCGAGTTTCCTTAGAAACCGCTTAAATGTTACTTTCGATATTTATAAGAAGACGACCAAAGATATGTTGCTGGAGCTGGAAATTCCGGATTACATAGGCTTTGACAATCCAGACCAGAATACCGGTAAAATGTATACCAATGGCTGGGACCTGCAGTTAGGCTGGAGAGACGACATCAACGACTTTAAGTATTCCTTTGTCTTTAACCTCTCTGATTCCAGGTCCAAAATGGGCTATCTGGGCGGTATTGTTTTAGACGGTGCCACCATTATCAGGCAAGGCAGCGAATACAGTGAATGGTACGGGTATGTCGCAGAGGGGCTCTATCAGACGCAGCAGGAGGTCGATAATTCAGCCACACTGAATTCATCTGTTAAACCCGGGGATATAAAATATAAAGACATCAGCGGACCGGACGGAGTGCCGGACGGGATCATCTCGCCGGAATACGACCGGGTCCTTCTGGGCGGTTCCCTGCCCCGGTTTCTGTACAGCGGGACCTTTAACGGCGCCTACAAAGGGTTTGATCTGTCCTTTGTCCTGCATGGCGTGGGTAAACAGAAATCTAAACTGACCGAAGATATGGTCAGGCCTTTTATAACGGCTTTCCAGAATCCGCCTAAAATCATAGACGGGAATTACTGGAGCGTATACAATACAGCGGCTGAAAATGAAAACGCCAGATATCCCAGACTCTCCGACAAATCAGGAGATCAGAATAACTATGTTAATTCCAGTTACTGGCTCTTTAACGGGGCTTATTTCCGGGTAAAGCTGATCACGCTGGGCTATACGCTTCCGGACAAGTGGATGAAAAAAGCAAAGATCCAGAATATGCGGATTTACGCCTCACTGACAGATCCGTTCTGTATCAGTAACTATCCTAAAGGATGGGATCCGGAAGCCGCCAGCAATACCTATATCAGCAGGGTCCTGAACCTGGGACTCTCCGTTAAATTCTAATGATAGACCTAAACAATACGATGATGCAAAAATTAATAATAATAAGTGCCTTTTGCCTGCTGGTCGCCTCGTGCACAAAGCTGGATCTGAATCCACTCTCAGAAGGCTCCAGTGAAAACTGGTACAGAGATGAAACAGAAGTGACCATGTCACTGAATGATCTGTACAGAACCTACACCTGGACACTAGATGACGGCTACGGAACGGAGTGTTATACCGATAACTATATCCACCGAACTGAGCTCAACGATATCACCACCGGGGCACTGAATGGCCAGTGGTCGGGCGGGGAAACGGTCTGGAAAAACACCTACAAGGGCATCTCCAGAGCCAATGCGGTGATCAACAGCCTGGATAAAATAGAAAACATATCTAAAGAAACAGCGGAAAGGCTATCTGCAGAAGCGCGGCTTTTCCGGGCGGTATTCTATGGCCGGCTGATCTTTTATTGGGGCGACGTTCCATATTTTACCAAGTATCTGGATATAGATGCCGCTTTCAGTCTGGCCAGAACCGACAAGACAGAGATCTTAAAAAATATCTACAAAGACTTTGATTCGGCCATCGCTTACCTGCCGGAAAGCTATGGCAGTGGCGAGGTGCAGCGTGTAACCAAGGGCGCTGCCTATGCCTTTAAAGCGCGCGTTGCACTGCTTATGGGCGATTATAAAACGGCCCGGGATGCGGCCAAGGGATGTATGGATTTAGGTGTCTATAAACTTCATCCTGATTACGGGCAATATTTTCTTTCTTCCACCAGAGAGTCCAGCGAGACTATTTTTGCCGTGCCCAGATCCTCTACCCTTGGCGTTACCTGGAGCACTTCCAATTATTTTCCGCGTAACCCTGGCGGTACCATCGGTGTTACGCCTTCCTGGGGACTTTTGGCAGCCTATCCCTGTACCGATGGCAAACCCATTGATAAGTCCGATCTTTTCGACCCTCATGATCCCTTTAAACACAGAGATCCCAGGCTGGCCGAGACCATCGTTCCTTTTAATACGGAATTTCTGGGCTTTATTTATGACCCCAATCCTTATTCGACAAAGGTCCTGAATACAACCACCGGTAAAATGGTGAAAAACAAAGACACCCGCTCCGTGGACCAGTATGCGACCTATAATGCAATGGCGCTTAAAAAGGGAGTGGATATGGAATGGGTGGACGATAAGAAAACAGATGCGGATATAAAGATCATGCGCTATGCAGATGTCCTGCTGATGTATGCAGAGGCTAAAATTGAACTGGATGAAATCGATCAGTCCACGCTTGATGCCATTAACCAGGTAAGGGCCCGGGCCTATAAGGTTGCCTATACGGATACAGATCATTATCCCGCCGTTACCGAGACCAACCAGTCTAAACTCAGGACAATACTGCGAACAGAAAGGCGCATTGAACTGGCCTGGGAAAACAGGAGATATGATGATCTGATCCGCTGGAAGATCGCCGATCAGGTACTCAACACGCCGACCTATGGAATGCTGGACCCCGACGCTCTAAAATCTAAACTGGTGGACAAGGGACTCTGGTTCTGGCCGGAAACGCCGCCCGTTGATTCTAATGATATAGCGGACTTCAGTTCGATGTATAATAAAGGATACATCAAGCTGCTGGCCAAAAGAGCCTTTGATAAAAGGGAATATCTCTGGCCGATTCCGACCAAGGAAATTCTGATAAACGATAAGCTGACGCAAAATCCCGGGTACTGAGCGTCTCTGGCAGTGATGGGCGTATGCTGATCACTGGCGCCATGCTAAAGATAAGGCGTGTCCCTGGGAAGCGACCTGTATGTTTAACTTCAAAACATAAAGAGAATAATGAAAAAAAACAGTTTTATACTCGTGGCAATTTGCCTGCAGACTATCTGCGGATGCGGAAAAGAAATCAGGGAGAATGCCATGGAGCCGCTTTCCATTCCGGCAGGTGTTGGCTTTGACCAGCAAAGTTATACTCTTATGCTCAGAGACACCTCTGCTGTCGGGGTACATCTGCTGAATCATCAGGGACGTTCTGTTCCCTATGATTTAAGCCAAAACCAAAAAGGCTATCTGCTCAGTTCCGACAATAAGTCAGTTGCCTCTATTGATCAGCAAGGCCATCTGGTCGCAAACGCCCCCGGCCGGGCTTCGATCTCGATAAAATCAAAAGACGGGACCCTAAGGGCAAATGCGACCATAGAAGTAACATGTGACTCTCAGAGTACAACAGGGATCATCCAACCGTTGTCTGAAAAGCTGATCTATAGTAAAAATGCCCGTATCCGTACCACCAGTGCGGTTATGCAGAGCTTCGACGTGGACACGGCAGGCAATTTATATTACGCACAGCTCAATCGTAAGTACAGGGCCTACGTCTCATATGGCGCGCCTGGCAGCAAATATACACAGGTAATGACCCTGAATTATTTTGGACATGTTTCTAATTTTACCGTTGAACAGGCCGGAGATGACCGGTACATCTGGGTGGATAATTATTCCAGCAAGAACAGCAAGGGTGACTATTGGGGTTCGCCGGTTATTTCCAGGGTAAAGTTTGAAAACGGTAAAACGGTGAATTCCTGGGAAACGACCGATAGCTATTACTGCGGCATCAGTAATATCAGCGTAGCGGTGGATGTTGCTCATGATATGCTGACCATTCTGGGTATTTCTACCGGTGATGTGATTACCTACCGGCTCAGTGATGCCCGCAGACTCTCTGAAAAGACCATTCCCGTACACGTCGTATATGGGGGAGAAAGCAATAATGTAGATGACGCTATGGAACATGATACCACATTTAATGTCATTGCCCGGGATTTGCGTCAGCTCACACCGATCGGACAATTTGTAAGTGAACGCATCGGAGATGTGTCCTGGCAGGGTTTTGAAATAAATAACGGGATTTTTTATCAGGCAGAAGGCAACGCCAATGATAATGATGGCAAGACGCCTTCAGTGGCTTACCTGACTGTGCGTGACATCAGCGGCAATGTGCTGGAAAAGCGGACCTCGATCGCTGCGATTTCCGACATGGATGCATTAAACGAATATGGCATTACAGATACGGGCTCCATGGAAGCAGAAGGCGTTAAGGTCAGAAATGGTCAGCTTTTTATCGGTTTCTGTTCCAAAGGATCAGATGATGTCCACACAGCGACGGTATTTAAATACCGGCCTGTGCGGCGCAGATAATGTGAATGAACAGGCCGGGTGAGCAATGTATTGCAGCAAATAGCGGTTAAACAATATTAAAAAAGTTAAATGGGAACGGGCGTCTGTAATTGATCCAAAATCAATACATTTATTTTTCGGTGATATTTTACCAGGCGCCTGTTATCCGTTCATGCCATCTGTTTGTAGTGCAATAGTGACAGCACCAGTTTTGTGGAGTTCATGGCAGAAACGGTGGCTTACACCAGATTTTTAACTATTAAATAAAATTATGCAGAAATTCCTGATTCCAGAAAGGCGCCGGTGGGTAATCGTGTTTACGATCTTTTTAGCGATTGTTTTCAATTATGTTGACAGGCAGTTGCTTTCCATTTTAAAACCATTGCTGGAAAAGGAGTTTCAGATCAACAACGAAGATTATGCGCTCCTGGTCAATATTTTTACCGCCTGTTATGCACTTATGTACCCGCTGGCAGGCTGGCTGGTGGATAGATTCGGGGCCAGGCTGGTGATGTTCATTGGGGTGATTACATGGGGTATCGCAAGTATCGGAGGAGGCCTCTCCCGGTCTCTGGGCGCATTTGGCTTTTTCAGGGGACTACTAGGGCTTGCGGAGCCGACGAATTTTCCGGCGCAATTAAAGGCCATCACGGTGTGGTTCTCAGGAAAGCTCAGGGCTACGGCCAATAGCCTGAGCGTGGCGGGCAGCTCAATTGGTGCGATTATCGCTCCACCGCTGGTGGTCTGGATCGCGATCAAATACGGCTGGCACTATGCATTTATCGGTACCGGCATCGTCGGTATCCTGATTGGGATACTCTGGATTACGGTCTACCGCGAGCCGCCGGAGCATATTGCTGCGGAAGCCGCCGCTTCTTCGGGTATGTCCAGAACGGAAAACTTTACCTGGAAAGCGCTCTGGAAGACAAAAAGTTTATGGGGGATTATTCTGATCCGTTTTATCAGCGACCCGGTATGGTATTTTTGTCTGTTCTGGTTACCCGGCTATCTTCAGGATCACTCGGGAATGACACTGGCCCAGATCGGCATGTTCGGCTGGATTCCGTTTTTGATCGCTGATATTGGTGGTATAGGCACCTCGGCCTGGTCTGATGGTATGGTAAAAAGAGGCAGGCAGCCTCTAAAAGCGCGTAAGATTATGCTGACCTGTACGGTTATTGTGGCACCGCTTTGTATCCTGACCCCTTACCTGCCAAATGCGGCCTGGACCATAACAGTGTTCAGCCTGGTAGCGGCTATGTGTATCAGCTGGCTTTTTTCTATTGCCGTTGTGGTCTCTGAGGCTTTCCCGGTGGGCAATGTAGCCAGTGTTATGGGTATTTCTGCCGGGTTTGGTGCCGTAGGTGCTGTTTTGTTTAACTATGCACTCGGCAAATTCCTGGGTACCGTCAGTACTAATAACCTGTTTCTGATCATGGCTTTTTTACATCCGGTAGCGGTCGTCGTATTATGGTATATGGTAAGGCCAGAGAAGGCCGCAGCCAGGGATCAGGTAAATTTTAAAAATAATCAGTAAACCTATTAAAAATAAAATATGGAAAAATATATAACCGAAAATGAGCGGACCTTATCCGTGCGGAAGGAAGTAGATATCTTAGTAGTGGGTGGCGGGCCTACAGGGATTATAGCCGCTCAGGCAGCCGCTGAGGAGGGTGCCAGTGTCCTGTTAATTGATAACCGCAGTTTTCTGGGCGGCAATATGACGATCGGACTTCCTGTGCTGGGCTTTCTGAGCCAGCAAAAACAGCAGATCATAAAAGGCTTGCCGGATGCCTTTATTCAGCGGCTGCGTGCTAAAAATGCAGCCAGCGAACACAGACCCTGTCCTTTGCATATGGGTATTACCATGGTAGAACCGGAAGCAGTTAAAACGGAAGCGCTGGCTTTAATGGTAGAATCCGGTGTCGAAGTGATGCTTTATACCTATTTTGTAGATGTGGTCATGGAGGGCAGCACCCTGAAAGGCGTTATTATAGAAACCAAGGCAGGCCGCCAGGTGATCCTTGCAAAAACGGTTATCGACTGCACCGGTGACGGCGATGTGGCTTTCCGGGCAGGCGTGCCTACCCGCCAGGGAGATGACAAAGGAGGCGTGCAGCCTTCTACGCTGATGTTTTGCATGGGCGGCGTCGATACTGAGAAACTGCGTATGAGTATCGCAGAAGAGCCCCGAACATACCTCACTGATTTCATTCCCAATGAATATTTTGGACAGAACAACCAGTTTATTGTAGTGGGACTGCGTTCCTTAATGGCCAAAGGAAGAGCAGACGGTTTTAATTTGCCGACAGAGCGCACCATTATCATCACCGGTCTCAGACAGGGAGAAGCGTGGATTAATATGTCCGCGGTTTCCGGTGTGAATGGCGTAGACCCCGATAGCCTGACTTTTGGAGAAATCAGGGGGCGCGAACAGGTAGAGGATATTCAAAAATACCTGATGAAATACGTTCCCGGTTTTGAGTCGGCTTATTTTACCAAAATTGCCCCTTTTCTGGGAATCCGGGAAACAAGGACGACAGTTGGTGAATATGTTATGACCGGTGAAGATATCTTAAGCTGCAAAAGGTTCGAAGATGTGATTGCGGTGGCCAGTTATCCCCTGGATCTGCATCACCCGGAAGGCGGCGGCTGCACACTGGAGTGGTGTGGTGACTGTTATGATATTCCCTACAGGTCTTTAGTACCCTTAAATGTAGAGCAGCTGCTGGTGGCCGGTCGTTGTATTTCAGCCACACATGAAGCAATGTCTTCGACAAGGGTGATGGCGACCTGTATGGCGCTTGGAGAAGCGGCTGGCAGGGCGGCCGGACAGGCCGTACGTCGTCAGGTGAGTCCCAGAGATATTGATGTCCCCGCATTGCAAAAAGCACTGCTGGAACATGGCGCCTATCTGGGTACAGATATTGAAACAAGGCTGACTGCAGCGGGGTAGCAGCGGCCTATTTATTAACAAGTACGTCTGAAGTGTGTAACTGCTACAGGCAATTTTATTAAAGAAGCTAATTCTCTCTCTGCGTCTGCAAGGAGGCAGAGAAAGTTTATCTTAGTTATTAATTATTTTGTTTATGGACTCAAGAAGGGATTTTCTGAAAAAAGCGATCTTACTATCCGGTGCGGCGGGGATATCCTCCGTACTGCCGGCAGCGATACGCAAAGCCATTGCCATCAATCCGGAAGAGGGAAGCACGTATCTGGATGCGGAACATGTAGTCATACTCATGCAGGAAAACCGCTCCTTTGATCATTGCTTTGGGACGCTTAAAGGTGTCCGGGGCTTTAGGGATCCCAGGGCCATAAAACTTCCCAGCGGACATCCCGTGTGGTTTCAGTCTTTTGACAGTGGTAATGTAGTGCCGCCTTTCCGGTTGAATATAAAAGATACTAAATCCACCTGGATGGGCTCTTTGCCACATAGCCGGGCCAGCCAGGTGGACGCCTGGAACTATGGAAAATACGACCGGTGGCTAGAGGCTAAACGGTCTGCCAATAAAGCGTACAAGAATTTACCACTGACAATGGGGTATTACAATAGAGAAGACCTGCCCTTTGACTATGCGCTGGCTGACGCTTTCACCGTTTGTGACCATAATTTTTGTTCTCTTATGGGGTCTACCACGCCCAACAGGTCTTACTTCTGGACAGGTAAGATTACCAGTCAGGAAGATGGCTGGGTGAAAGCAAATTTGAATAACCGCGATTATTCCTATGGTCGGTTGGACTGGACGACTTTTCCCGAACTCTTACAGGAAAATGGCATTGACTGGAAGTTCTATCAGAATGACCTGTATTGCGGAGCGTTAATGAGTCAGGAGGAAAGGGACTGGCTCCTGAATTTCGGCTGCAATATCCTGGAGTTCTGGAAAGCCTATAACGTCAAATTCTCCTCGCGTTATGTAGAGACACTGACCAAACATATTGAGATCCTGGATTATGATGTGACTTTTACCCTCGGCAGGGCCAGAGAGCTGACAGAGGCCATCAAAAAGGAAATTGTAGAGAAAAAAGAAAAAATAAAAGCGCTTAAAGTAAAACTGGCCCAGTGGAGCGGCGAGAACTTTGATAAGCTTACAGAAACGGAAAAGGAATTATTCCATAGGGCCTTTATTACCAATAAGGCCGATCCTGATTACCGTTCCCTTACGACCTTTAAATATGATGATCATGGTGAACAGCGTGAAGTGACTATTCCCAAAGGAGATATTTTGCATCAATTCAGAAAAGATGTTGAGCAGGGGAAACTGGCTACCGTTAACTGGCTGGCCAGCCCAAAGTATTTTTCTGATCATCCTACCGTGCCCTGGTACGGCACCTGGTATACTTCTGAGATATTAAATATCCTGACCCAGAATCCGGAAGTCTGGAAAAAGACCATCTTTATTCTGACCTTTGATGAAAATGACGGCTACTTTGATCACGTTCCGCCATTTACGGTGCCGGATCCTAAAAAGCCTGGCACAGGTAAAGTCTCAGAAGGTATCAATATGGAAGAAGAATGGATCAGGGCTGTGGATGAGATAAAGGCCGGAACGAGCGAAAAGAGCGCCAGAGAAGCGCCTATTGGACTCGGCTTTAGGGTGCCGATGATTATTGCCTCTCCCTGGACAAGGGGAGGTAAGGTTTGTTCAGAAGTCTTTGATCATACCTCTACTTTGCAGTTCCTGGAGCACTTTGTGAATCAGAAATTCAAGAAAAATATTCATATAGACAATATCAGCCCCTGGCGCAGGGCGATCTGCGGAAACCTGTCCTCGGCTTTTACGCCTTACACCAAGTCCAAAGTCGTGTTGCCTCAGCAAGAGCAAAAGAAGGTCATTGAAAATATTTATAGTGCACAGTTTAAGGACTTGCCAAGCGGCTACCGGAAACTCTCTGCCGCCGAAGTTAATATGCTGGGAAGGGGCAGAGACGATGAAAAGAGCTATCAGTCAGTGCTGCCCTTTCAGGAGCCGGGTACCAAGGCTGCCTGCAGTTTACCCTATGAGCTGTATGTGGACGGAAACTTGTCCCAGGATGGTGAGACCTTCGAACTTTTGCTCGCAGCTGATAATAACCTTTTTGGTAAGGCAGCCGCAGGAGCTCCCTTTACAGCGTACGTCTTTGGGTCTTTGGATACAAGTGTTGATAAGGCGGCCCAGAAGGATAAGGATTTTAAAAACAGATTCTACGCCGTGCGGGCAGGAGATGCCCTGAGCGATAAGTGGTCGCTGGATACATTCAAAAATAACGCTTACCATATTGAGGTGCAAGGGCCAAATGGATTTTACAGGGTCTTTAAAGGAGATCAGTCAGATCCGGCCGTTACTGCCATTTGCCAATATGCACGGCAAGAGAATATGCCTTTAAAGTTAACGGGAGAAGTGGAGTTAAATATTCTGAACCATGGAAATGCTGCGTTCGAGCTGGTCCTGGAAAATAACAGTTTTAATAAGCCCACCCATGACACGATTAAAATCGGAAAGGACGCCGGTAAGGGCCGTAGTGTAACCCTCAAATGTAATCAGGGATGGTACGACTTTACGCTCCGCAGTAAAGGGAAATCTTCTTTTATGAAACGCTTTGCGGGTAAGATAGAGACTGGAATGTTGGGCATTACTGATCCTTTGATGGGAGGGGAGCAAGGTGAGTAATTTAATGCTGAAGTGATATAGCCTGCATAGAACCGGAAGGTATGATATTTTATAATTTTTTTTTAAGGGCGAGTTATAAATTTCGGTAGCAGTTTTGTTTTTTATAATCACAATATTGTGAAATGTTTTTAATTACTGATAATAAAGCCTTTTCAGTTTTTAGACCGCTGGTCTGGACTTATGATAGGCGGATCTGTTTTTGATGAATTCATCTGCCGAGACTTCAATAATTTTATTATCTTTCATAATAATTAACGGGCTGTTCTTTTGTTTCTTAAACTCTAGCAGCCTTTCGAAGGCTAACTCAAGGCCGCGAACTATTTTGCTTTTTTCGTCTATAATTTCTGGGCTCACCATCTTAAAAAATTGATTTAAACTTTTCTGGTTGAAAATTATAATGGGATTGTCTTTTTCTTTAAGTGCAGTTAAATTGTTGCTGCCGTCAGTATTGTCCAATATGTATGCTCTGTCTACAACTGGCAAATACAGATCTTTTAAGTTGCTAATGCCTCTTTTATATCTTCTCTTAATAACTTCCGGCGCTATAAAATGCCCACCTTCCTTAACTCTGTTATTTACCCGCTTAATAGCTAAATCCATGGAGTTCAACCAAAAGAATAATAAAATTACTGTATAATCTTTTTCTCTCGCCTCCAATATTTTGCTTTTATAACTTCTTGTTGCCAAAGTGGTTTCAAATGCGAAATTCTCATTTTCATCAATGAGTTCATTAATTCTGTTTAACATGATTCGACCTGCTTCAACAGCCACTTTTTCAGGCTGAAAAGGAGAGAGGCCGCGAGCTATTTCGTCTGCATTGATAAATTCTTTGCAGTCTAGAATTTCGGGTAATATAGTGAAGGATGCAGTCGTTATGCCGGCACCGTTGCATCCTGCTATGATATAAAGTTTCCTATTACACATCAGAACGCAAATTTACCAAATATAATCAGCTATAATCTTTTAATTGTAAAATGCGGATATATTCAACCATATTAGTTGGCTGGAAACATGTTTAAGAGTTCAATTCAGAGTATCTGCCTTAATGCTAATTATTTTTGCATTTCCCGAAGGCTGCTTACATTTGTAATTAAATGAGGTTTATTGCAATTTTGATATATTGAAAAAAATACATGTAAATCCTGGTAATTTGATCAGATATATTTTAAAGCATAATTCTATCGATTACTAAGTTGACTCAATTAAGCAAAGTCTGAACAAAATGTCTAATTACGAAAAATTGTATTTATATAGATTGACTCATATAATGAATATTCATCATGGTATTTCAATGTGACATTTTTATTTATGAACCAAATATGGCAGTAAAAGAGATTTTAAAGAAAGAGTGCGTTAAATTAACACCTGCCAGAGCCATGCTGTTGGCTGTATTATACGATTTGGAGAGGGGTGGAGAGTTTGTTTCTGAGTTTGCAGCCGAAAAGGTTGCTTATTTTTTACAAAGATTTGGGGCTACTGGTATTTTTAAGTTAGAATATCGTCCTGATTTTTATGGACCCTATTCAGGAAAAGTAAAACATGTGTTATATTATCTTAATGGAAGTTATCTAATGGGATATAGTTCTAAAGATAAAAAGCCTTTTGAAGAATTAAGTTTAGTACTGGATGCAGAAATAGATGTAAATACATTTCTGGACCGACCAGAGAACAGACAATACAAGGATATTGTAAATAGAACCAAGAGTTTTTTAGATGGCTTTTATTCACCTTTTGGCCTGGAACTTCTATCAACGATTGATTTTATTATCAATGATAAGAAAGTATCTTCTATCGAAGATATTTCTATTCACTTGAATAAACAGAGTGATCGCAAAAGAGCATTTTTCGCAAATCCTAAATTTATTCAGGTAGCGGTTAAGAATATCATGGAACATTTGCCTTTTGAAAGTAGCGGTTTTGCATCACATGGTGCTACTTAGTCATTAGTCACACTTCGTCTTTCACATACTTAGATGAAGAGAACGCAAATGGAATCCGGAAAATATTTATTATAATTGTGTATAAAATCCAATCAATGCAAAGAATAGTACAAAGTGCAATATTTTTCATGGCAACATTTTTCCTATTAGTATCTTCCGGTAATGCTCAGTTAGAGCCGTCAGGTCAAAATGGAGTTTTGAAGGTAATGACTTTTAATACCCATCATTGCAATCCGCCCGGAGATGCGAACCTGATCGATGTAGCGGGGATTGCAGAGGCGATTAAAGCTGAAAATCCAGATCTGGTGGCATTGCAGGAAATTGATGTGGATGTTAAACGCAGCGGTAATATCGACGAGGCCGCCCAGATTGCAGCGAAAGCCGGATTCAGGTATTATTATTTTGCCAAGACACTGGACTTACAGGGAGGCAGGTATGGCATTGCTATTCTGTCTAAATTTCCATTATCGGATACTGTCACGCATAAGCTTCCTTCCGTTGCGCGCTTAAAAGGAGAGCCCCGTGTCATGGCAACAGCTGTAGTACATTTACCAGATGAAAAGAAGCTCACCTTTGCCAGCATCCATCTGGATGCTTATCATAAAGAAAACAGGTTGTTACAGATAAATGAGATCAATCGAGTCGCCGCCGCATCCCGGATACCATTTATTATTGGCGGAGATTTTAATGCACATGAACAAAGTGCAGTTATCAAAACGCTGGACAAAGAGCTGACCAGGACTTGCCAGAATTGTTCGCCCACCTTCGATGAAGATGGTGCCTCCGACGCCATTGATTATTTAGCATTTAAACCTGCCGGTATATTTACCGTATCATCCCATAAAGTGTGTAAGGATGTGAAAGCATCGGACCATTTTCCGGTGGTATCTGCGTTGCAGCTGAATTTCTGATTTCAGGAAGCGCTGCGCCAAATAGCAATTTATTGACAGGTTTTTCCATCACCGTTGTTATTGTATACGGTGGGAGAGAACCGGACATGCTTTTTCATAGTGTTCGAAGCAAAGATAGTATCCCTGCTCATCTCCCTTTAATACTACTCGTTTTAAAGCAGAGCTTGTTCATTGCTTAAATAAATAGTTGAAGTGTTTATAAGTAAGCATTCTACCAACCACGTATTGTTGATAGGAATCCGGTCCTTTAGTTTTGCCTAAATTCAAAGAAAATGGCAACACTCAAATCTCAATCCATGGCTGAGCTACTCAGCAACAAACCGGAAGATCAAAGCGTAAAACAATTCTGTCTCGATAACAATCTGACAGAGGCGCGTTATTATTACTGGCGTAGGCGATTATCTGGTACAGATAACGAGCAAAATAGTACGGGGTTTATTGCAGTAAAAGTGAACCGGTCCTTAAGCTTTGGCAATCCAGTTGCCACTTTGGAATTTCCAACTGGAGTCAGACTGGCTATTTATGATCCTATCATATTGCCTAATTTGAAGGCACTTCTGTAAGCGGATGCCAGTTG
>Ga0164243_10000208_pt1 | contig 131962 bp, 122 predicted proteins | sample OricompcompostOP_FD_108781 | JGI IMG/M metagenome (GOLD analysis project Ga0164243, IMG submission 108781) | Organic Plus compost microbial communities from Emeryville, California, USA - Original compost - Organic plus compost (OP) | ecosystem: Engineered > Solid waste > Mixed feedstock >...
ACGCTGGTCATCGCCCACCGCCTCGCCACCATCCGCGACGCCAACCGCATCCTCGTGCTCGACCAGGGCCGGCTCATCGACCAGGGCACGCACGCGCAACTGGTGAAGAAAGGCGGGCGCTACGCTGAGCTCGCCCGCCTGCAGTTCCGCACCGACGAGGCGGTGGAAGCCGCCGGCGCGGCGGAATAGCCATCAGCCTTCGGTCAGCTTGAACTCGATGCGGCGGTTACGCCGATAGGCTTCCTCGGTATCGCCCGGATCGATCGGGCTGTATTCGCCGAAGCCTGCCGGCACAAGCCGGTTGGGCGAGACGCCCTGGCTGACGAGGTACTTGGCGACCGAGATGGCGCGCGCTGCCGACAATTCCCAGTTCGAGGGGAACTGCGCGTTCGAAATCGGGCGCTTGTCGGTATGGCCGTCGATGCGCAGCACCCAGTTGATATCGGGCGGGATTTCCTTTTCGAGCTGCAAGAGCGCCTGCGCCAGCGATTGCAGGTCGGTCTTGCCTTCTTCCGAGACGTCGGCCGATCCGGCCGGAAACAGCACTTCCGACTGGAAGACGAAGCGGTCGCCGACGATGCGCACGTCTGCGCGGCCTTCTAGAATCTGCCGCAAGCGCCCGAAGAAATCCGAGCGATAGCGCGAAAGGTCCTGCACGCGCTGGGCCAGTGCCAGGTTCAGCCGCCGGCCGAGATCGGCGATCTTGGTGCGGCTTTCGGTGTCGCGCGTTTCGGATGCCTGCAGGGCATCTTCGAGCGCGCCGATCTGCGTCCGCAGCGCCGCGAGCTGCTGGTTGAGCAGGGCGACCTGCGCACTGGCCTCACGAGAAGCATCTTTTTCGGAAGCAAGTTGTGAATTGAGGTCGGCGATCTCGGCATCCTTGCCGGCATTGCCGGAGCCGATATTGTTGAGTTGGCTCTGCAGCGCGTCGCGCTGGCCTTCGGCGCCGGCAAGCGTTGCCTGCAGCGTCGAGATCGTCGATTCGAGGTCGGAATTGTTGGCGCGTTCGAGCTGCAGAAGGTCGGTCAACTCGGCGATCTGCGAGTTGAGTCGCGACAGCGCCGTATCCTTGCCCTGCAATTCCTGGCCAAGGAAGAACTGTGTCAGCATGAATAGCGAGAGCAGGAAGATGATTACGAGCAGGAGGCTCGACAGGGCGTCCACGAAGCCCGGCCAGTAATTGGTGACCTCGCGGGCGCGGCGCGACAGGGCCATTACTTCTGATCGCCTTTAAGGGTTGCGAGCATTTCGTCGATCAGTTCGCGCAGCTTGGCGTTGTTCTCGCTCTGCTCGGCTATGTGGCTGCGCAAAGTGTCCTGCTCGGTTCGCATGTGCTTGACGAGGCCATCGATACCCTTGGCCAACTCTGCCATGGCCCGGATGGCGTTCTGCGAGGAATTGGTCGATTGCATCGTGGTGCCGAGACGCTCGATCATCGCCTGCATGTCGGCGCCACCGGCACCTGCTACCTGCATGGCGGTGATCGGATGGTCGAGTTCGGTCATCGAGGTCATCCAGTCCTCGAGGTCGGTGTAAAAGGCATTCTGTGCCTGGCCTGTCTGCAGATCGAGGAAGCCGAGGATCAGCGAGCCCGAAAGGCCGAAGAGCGAGGAGGAAAACGCCGTGCCCATGCCGCCGAGAGGGGCGGTCAGGCCTTCCTTGAGGTTGGCAAAGAGGCTGGCGCTGTCCCCCGACGTCGCATCGAGCGTCTGGATGACGGACGCCACAGAGGTGACGGTGGTCAGAAGGCCGTAGAACGTGCCGAGCAGGCCGAGAAAGACCAAGAGGCCCGTGAGATAGCGCGACGTGTCCTTGGCCTCGTCGAGGCGGATGCCCACGGAATCGAGGATGGAGCGCATCGAGGCCGGCGTAATGATGGCCTCGCCGAGCCGGTCGCGCAATATGCCGGCGACCGGCGCCAGCAGCACCGGCGGGCGGGCATCCTGCATCGTGCCTTCCTGGATCGAGTTCACCCATTTCACCTCCGGGAATAACCGGATGATCTGGCGGAACGACAGGAAGATGCCGATGAACAGCGTGAGGAAAATCAGCGAGTTGATGAAGGGGTTGGCCCAAAAGAAGACGACGATGGTGGGGAACAGGATCACCGCCAGCAGCGCCACCAGGATGAGGAAGATGACGATCTTCACCAGGTAGACGAAGGGGCTCGCGAGATTGTAGGGATCGTAACTGGTCGCCATGGCCCGGATGCTGCTCACAAATCGTTAAGCAACACTATTGGCAGCCGCAAGGCATGACAATGGCGTTGGGCAGGGAATTGCGACGGGAGCGCTGTGGTGCGCCGGTCGCGGCCTACTTCACCGCCTGCAGCGCCTTCAGCAACTGCGCCTGGATGGTTTCGTTGCCGGCAACGACCTGGCCGTTCCAGACGCTGCCCGGCGTGCCGTTGAAATCGGAAACGAAGCCGCCGGCTTCCTTGACCATCAACAGGCCAGGCGCCACGTCCCAGGGCTTGAGGCCGGCTTCCCAATAGCCATCGTAGCGCCCTGCTGCGACCCAGGCGAAATCGGTCGAGGCCGAACCACCGCGACGGATGCCGGAGGTCGCCGGCGCCATGTGCACCAATTGCTTGAGGCCGCGCACGTCGGAGGCGCTGCCGGTGACGCCGATGCCCGTCGTCAGCACGGCTTCGGAAAGATGCCGGCGCCCGCCAACGCGCAGGCGCTTGCGATCGTTGAGCCAGGCGCCGCCGCCCTTTTCGGCGGTATAGAGCTCGTCCAGGACCGGGTTGTAGATCACCGAGGCGACGATCTCGTCGCCGCGTTCGAGCGCGATGGCGACGGCAAAGATCGGGATCGAATGCAGGAAATTGGTGGTGCCGTCGAGCGGATCGACGATCCAGCGATGCTGGCCGTCGGTCCCGGTGACCTCGCCGCCTTCCTCCATCAGGAAAGCATAGGTCGGCCGCGCCTTGCGCAGTTCCTCGAAGACGATCTGCTCGGCCCTGAGGTCGGCCTTGGAGACGAAGTCGGCCGGACCTTTGCGCGAGACCTGCAGGCTTTCGACCTCGCCGAAATCGCGGGTCAGCGACTTGCCGGCCTTGGCGGCAGCCTGCACCATGACGTTGAGAAGGGCGGAACGGGCCATGAAAACTCCGGAACGCCCATAGGCGCTGGCAGGAAAAGGATGATCGCTAGGCTCTAACCGTGAAACGGGTCGCGGTTCAAGGGGCTTTGGTCAGCGGCTGGGCGTCGGCGGTCCGGGTCGGCGGCTCGCCGGGCCAGTAGCGGGCGCGTTCCTCGGCGCGCTGCAGGTCTTCGGGCGGGATGGAAACCAGCAGCTTGTCGAGCGTTGCGTCGGTCAGGCCCTGGCGCCGGGCCAGTGCCCGCCACATCGCCGCTTCCTCGAGGTTGAGGTCGACGCCTTCGCCGACGGCGAGCAGCTTGGCGTAGCGGCTTTGGGCTACCGCGTTACCGGCCTGCGCAGCCTTCCGGTACCAGGTGACGGCGGCAGCCCGGTCGCGGGTTATGCCCTGGCCGAGATAGAGCATTGTGGCGTAATCGACCTGTGCACTCGCCAGGCCCTGTTCGGCGGCAAGGCCGATCTGGCGCGCACCTTCCTTCTCGTTGGGCGGCACGCCCGAGCCCTCAAGCAGCATGCTGCCGTAATCGTATTGGGCTTCCGCCAGCCCCGCATCGGCGGCTTCCTTCATCAGGGCCGCCGCCTTGGTCATGCTCGGCTCAACGTAGACGCCCTCGATATAGAGCAGCGCCAAATTGTACTTGGCTTCGGTATTGCCGCCGTCGGCCGCCTTCTTGAAGAGCGCCGCCGCCTTTTCGCGGCTCTTGGGAACGCCGCGTCCCGACTGGTAGAGCAGGCCGAGTTCGAGGCTGGCAATGGCGCTACCGTTCTTGCTGGCGAGCGCATACCAGCTGGAAGCGCGGGCGACGTTCTCGGCAACGCCCAGGCCCTTGGCGTAGATTTCGGCGATCAGCGTCTGGGCTGCGGCATCGCCCTTTTCGGCGCGCGGCAGCGCCAGCGATAGGGCGGTGAGGTAATAGCCGCGCTGGAAGGCGCCGTAGGCCTCGTCGACGGGTACGCGCGGGCCGAAGATTTCCTGGCTGATCGATTGCGCATCGTCCTGCTGCGCGAGGGCAGGCAGCGCGGCGGGCAAGGCCAGGGCGATAGCGGCAAAGGCGGCGGCGAGGCGGCGCATCAGAGCTCCTCCAGCCGGCGCGCCAGGGCGGCGAGCGCTGCGGCGGGACCGGCCTCGGCCTGCCAGACGCTGTCGCCGAAGGCGATGAATTCGCAACCCGCGGTATCGAGCGTATCAGGGCCTGCTTCCGGGTCGGAGAGCACGGCGGGCACTTCCATGGTCTCGCTCCACCAGGCGGCCATGTCGCGCGCCTCCGGCGGCACTGGACCGTTCAGCGGGCCGAACAGCACATAGTCGAGCTCGAGTTCGCCCAGTTCCATGGCGTCGTGGCGCGACATGGCCGGGCCGGCGCCGACGATGGAATTGGGCTTCAAGGTATCGGCAGCGGCCCTGGCCGCCGACAGCGCCTTGCCGGAGCCGAGCACGTGCAGGCCATCGGCGCCGAGCGTTCTGACCCAGCCGGGTTCGCCTTCGATGAGGACGGCGCAATCCCCGGCCTGGGCAACGGGCACCACGGCCTTGACCAGCGCCTTGTAGGCGTTCTCGGCGAGGTTGCCGCGCGGCACGAACAGGGCGGCAACGCTCGCTGCCGCCAGGGTGTCGGCAAGCTGGGGAACGAAGGTCGCCGGTTCGGCATCGGACGGCGCGATAAGGTAAATCTGGGCGGACATGGACGCCTTGTAGCAAAATGCGCGGCCAGATGTCGCCGCGCATTTTGTCAACAAAAGGGTATTCGGCGTCGGTCAGGCGGCGCGGTCGATGTCACCCTGCCAGCGCCCGAGCGAAGCGAGGCTGTTCATGTGGGCGCGGTGCGCGAAAGCGGCCTGCGCCTTGGCGACATTGTCGGGCTGGCCGAGCCAGAGCCGCAATGCTGCGTTCTGCAATGCCCGGCCGTAGGAGAAGGTCAGCCGCCACGGCAGGTTGGGAATGCGGTTCATGGCGCTGAGGTGCGCCGTCGCTTCCTCATCGGTCTGTCCGCCGGACAGGAAGGCAATGCCCGGAACGCTCGCCGGCACATAGCTGCGCAGCACCTGCACAGTCCGCTCGGCGACTTCCTCGATGCTCGCCTTCTGGGTGGCGTGCACGCCGGGCGTCACCATGTTGGGTTTCAGCAGCATGCCGGTGAAATCGACGCCGGCGAGGCGCAGTTCGGAGAAGACCGCCTCCAGCGTTTCGCCGGTCACGTCCTGGCAGCGCTCGATCGTGTGGTTACCTGGCTCGCCATCGCCGACGACTTCCGGTTCGACGACCGGCACGATGCCGGCTTCCTGGCAGAGGATAGCATAACGCGCCAGTGCATGGGCATTGGCGCGGATGGCATTGCGGGTGGGGGCGACGTCGTTGATGGTGATTACGGCGCGCCATTTGGCAAAGCCGGCGCCGAGCTGGGCATAGCCGGCGAGCCGCTGGCGCAGGCCATCGAGGCCCTCGGTGATCTTTTCGCCGGTATCGCCCGGCATCGGGAAGGTGCCGCGGTCGACCTTGATGCCGGGAATGACGTCGGCGTCGGCGAGCAGGGCCACGAAGGCGGTGCCATCGGCGGCGTTCTGCTTCAGCGTTTCCTCGGTGAGGATGGCGCCGGAAATATACTCGGTCATTGCCTGCTTGGCGCGGAACAGCATCTCGCGATAGTTGCGCCGCAATTCCTCGGTGTTGGCGATGTTCACCGAGGCGAAACGCTTGGCGATCGTGGGCTCGGATTCATCGGCGGCAAGGATGCCCTTGCCGGGCTCGACGAGCTTGTTGGCTATGGCCTCAAGGGATAGTGGCGGCATCTATTGTTCCTTTTGGTCGGATCGAGACCCTAAGGCAGGGGCTCGTCTAGCGTCGATTAGACGTTCGGTTTACCCCGGAAGGGTTGGGGGGCTAATCCGGTTCCCGATGCCGCAAGAAAAACTGCCCGAAACGCCGATGCGCCGGGCAGTTGCGGGAGATCGCTTCGGGCAGCAAGCCTACTTTTCCAGCGCCTCGACGCCGGGCAGGGGCTTGCCTTCCATCCATTCCAGGAACGCACCGCCCGCGGTCGAGACGTAGGTGAAAGTGTCCTTGACGCCGGCATGGGCGAGGGCGGCCACGGTATCGCCACCGCCCGCCACCGAGACGAGCTTGCCGGCCTTGGTGCGCGCCGCAACGTGACGCGCCACTTCCACCGTTCCGGTATCGAAGGGCGTCATCTCGAAGGCGCCGAGCGGACCGTTCCAGACGACGGTATGGGCATCGTCGATGGCGCCGGTGATGCGCTCGATGGAGGAGGGGCCGACATCGAGGATCATGCCGTCGGGATCGACCGCGTCGACGCCGTAGAAGCGATGCGGCGCATTGGCCTCGAAATGCCAGGCGACGGCACCGTCGATCGGCAGGATAACGGCGCATTTGTGCTCTTCGGCCGTCTCCATGATGCGGTTGGCGGTGTCGGCCAGATCCTTTTCGGCGAGCGACTTGCCGATGCCGTAACCGAGGGCGTGCAGGAACGTGTTGGCCATGCCACCGCCGATGACGAGGCCATCGACCTTAGTGACGAGGTTCTGCAACAGATCGATCTTGGAGGAGACCTTGGCGCCGCCGACAATGGCGATCACCGGGCGCTTGGGGCTGCCGAGGCCGGTTTCCAGCGCTTCCAGCTCGGCCTGCATGGCAAGGCCGGCGGCGGCGGGCAGCAGGTGCGCCAGCGCCTCGGTCGAGGCATGGGCACGGTGCGCGGCCGAAAAGGCATCGTTCACGTAGACATCGCCCAGGCTCGCCATGCGCTTGGCGAGTTCGAGGTCGTTCTTTTCCTCGCCCGGATGGAAGCGCGTGTTTTCGAGCACGAGCACGCTGCCGGCCGGCGCTTCGTCGATCGCTTGTTTGGCCTTGGAGACGTCGTTCCAGTCGGTATCGACGAAGCCGACCGGATGGCCGGTGGCATCGGCCACGGCGCTGCAGACCTGTTCGAGCGAGAATTCCTTGTCGACCTTGCCCTTGGGGCGGCCGAAATGCGAAAGCAGGATGACCTTGCCGTCGGCTTTGACGATCTCGCGGATGGTCGGAACGATGCGTTCGATACGCGTGGCATCGGTCACCTTGCCATCGGCGACAGGCACGTTGAGATCGGCCCTGAGCAGGACGCGCTTGCCCTTGAGGTCGAGTTCGTCGAGGGTTTTGAAGCCGGCCATCTGTTCCGTCCCTGCTCTATGCAATCGATGCGGGGGCTAATAGCAAACTCCCTTCGGCAAGCCTAGCGCCCCAGGCGCAAAACAAAAGCCCCGGCATTTGCCGGGGCTTCGCGCATTTCGAAGATGTGGCCGGCGCTCAGAGCGTCTTGGCGAAGGCGGCGGTCACGTCGCACATGCGGTTCGAGAAGCCCCATTCGTTGTCGTACCAACCGAGGATGTTGACGAAGTTGCCGTCGATCACCTTGGTCTGGTCGAGCAGGATGGTGCAGGAATGCGGATCGTGGTTGAGGTCGCTCGACACCAGCTTGTCGTTGGTGAAGGTCAGGATGCCCTTCATCGCGCCGTTGGCGGCAGCGATCAGCGCGTTGTTGACTTCCTCGACCGTGGTGTTGCGGCCAGCCACGAACTTCAGGTCGACGAGCGACACGTTCGGGGTCGGCACGCGGATGGAGATGCCGTCGAGCTTGCCCTTGAGTTCGGGCAGGACGAGGCCGATGGCCTTGGCGGCGCCGGTCGAGGTCGGGATCTGGCTGAGCGCGGCGGCACGGGCGCGGTAGAGATCCTTGTGCATCGTATCCAGCGTCGGCTGGTCGCCGGTATAGGAGTGCACCGTGGTCATCATGCCCTTCTCGATGCTGACGAGATCGTTCATGAGCTTGGCCATCGGCGCCAGGCAATTGGTGGTGCACGAGCCGTTGGAGATGACGATGTGCTCCTTGGCGAGCTTATCGTGGTTGATGCCGTAGACGACGGTGAGGTCAGCGCCATCGGCGGGAGCCGAGACGATCACCTTCTTGGCGCCGGCGGCGAGGTGGGCCGAGGCCTTTTCCTTGCTGGTGAAGATACCGGTGCATTCGAGCACGATATCGACGCCCATTTCCTTGTGGGGAAGCTGGGCGGGATCGCGCACGGCGGTCACCTTGAAAGTCTGGTTGCCGGCCTTGATCGTGTCGCCGTCGACGGTGACTTCGTGCGGGAAGCGGCCATGTACGCTGTCGAAGCGCAACAGGTGGGCATTGGTTTCCACCGGGCCGAGATCGTTGACGGCCACGACTTCGATGTCGCTGCGACCGCTCTCGACGATAGCCCGCAAAATGTTGCGGCCGATGCGGCCAAATCCATTGATGGCGACGCGAACTGCCATGGCGTGCTCCTTAAAGTCGGGGAAAAGGCGAAGAAACGAAGCGCCTCTCTTACAACTGCGCCGTTACGGCTTCAACAACAGCTTTGGCGGTGATGCCGAAGTGCTCGTAGAGCTTTTCGATCGGGCCGGAAGCGCCGAACCAATGCATGCCGACAAAGCGCCCCTTGTCGCCCAAGAGCTTGTCCCAGCACATTTCGATGCCGGCTTCGACGGCGACACGCGCCTTGGGCTTGCCGATCACCTTGGCGCGATAGGCTTCATCCTGCTGGTTGAAGAGTTCGAGGCTCGGCACTGAGACGACGCGGGCGGAAATACCCTTTTCGGCCAGTTGCTTCATGCCGTCGATGGCGATGGCGACTTCCGAGCCGGTGGCAAAGATCACCGCGTCGGCATCGTCCTTACCGGCGATCGTATAGGCGCCGCGGGCCGAAAGATTTTCCTTGGTGTAGTCGGTGCGAACGGCCGGCAGGCCCTGGCGGGAAAGCGCCAGGATCGACGGGCGGTCCGTGGTTTCGATGGCGATCTGCCAGCATTCCAGCGTTTCGGTGGCATCGGCCGGGCGCAGGACCAGCAGATGCGGAATGGCGCGCAGGGCGGCCAGGTGCTCGACCGGCTGGTGCGTCGGGCCGTCCTCGCCGAGGCCGATGGAATCGTGGGTCATCACGTAGATGACGCGCTGCTCCATCAGCGCCGACAGGCGAATGGCCGGGCGGGCATAGTCGGTGAAGGTCAGGAACGTGCCGCCATAGGGGATGAGCCCGCCATGCAGCGCGATGCCGTTCATGATCGCGGCCATGCCGTGCTCGCGGATGCCGTAGCGCAGGTAGCGGCCGGAATGATCCTCGGCGGTGAAGGGCTTGGTCTGGGTGGTATCGGTGAAGTTGGAGCCGGTGAGATCGGCCGAACCGCCGATGGTCTCGGGCAGGACGCCGTTGATGACTTCGAGCGCGTTCTGGCTCGACTTGCGGCTGGCGAGCTTGGGCTTTTCCTCGGCGAGCTTCTTTTTGAAGGCATCGACGGCGCCGGCATAGGCCGTGGGCAGATCGCCGGCGATGACGCGGCGCTGGAACTCGGCGGCGAGCGCCTTGTCGGCGACGGCGAGGCGGCTCTGCCAGTCGCCGCGGACATTTTCCGAACGCTTGCCGGCGGCGCGCCAGGCCGAGAGCAGGTCCTCGGGAACCTCGAAGGCGGGATAGTCGATGCCCAGGGCCTTCTTGGCGGCAGCGAGCTCTTCGGCACCGAGAGGCGAGCCGTGCACCTTTTCGGTGCCGGCCTTCTTGGGGGCGCCGTAGCCGATCGTGGTGCGCGCGGCGATCAGCGTCGGCTTGTCGCTCTTCTTGGCATCGAGCAGGGCCTTTTCGACGGCGACCTGGTCGTGGCCGTCGATGGCGATCGTGTTCCAGCCGCAGGCCTGGAAACGCGCAATCTGATCGGTGGAATCGGCATTGCTGACGCTGCCGTCGATGGTGATGCCGTTATTGTCCCAGATGAGGGTGAGCTTCTTGAGCTGCAGGTGGCCGGCGAGCGAGATCGCTTCCTGCGAAATACCTTCCATGAGGCAGCCGTCGCCGCACAGGACCCAGGTATGGTGATCGACGAGGTCGGAGCCGAATTCGGCTTCGAGCTTGGCTTCGGCGATGGCCATGCCGACGCCGTTGGCGATCCCCTGGCCGAGCGGCCCGGTCGTGGTTTCGATGCCCTGGGCGAAGCCGTGCTCGGGGTGGCCGGCGGTCTTGGAGCCCAGCTGGCGGAAGTTCTTGATCTCCTCGATCGTCATGTCCTCGTAGCCGAGCAGATAGAGCGAGGCATAGAGCAGCATCGAGCCATGACCGGCGGAAAGTACGAAACGGTCGCGATCCGGCCACTTTGCATCGGCAGGATCGAACTTCATCACCTTGGTGAAGAGAACGGTGGCGATGTCGGCACAGCCCATGGGCAATCCCGGATGACCGGAATTGGCTTTCTCGACAGCGTCCATGGCGAGGGAGCGTACAGCATTGGCCATGGCATTCTGCTGGGCGGTATTGATCATTGGCTCTTTCCCGTCGGTGAAGCTGGATTTCCGGGGGATGCAACCCTCTCCCGGCGCGGGTTGAGGCATAACAGGTTCGACATGCCTGTCAATCGCGAGGTGCCCGGTTGCTTTGGGCCTTGCGGTGGGGCTTACTGAGAGGCGCGGATTCGAAGGGATCACGTGGGAGCGGGGAATGTCCGACGCAAATCTTGAAGATGGCTTCATCGCCGCGGCGGCACGGCTGGACCGGGCGCTGGGGCGGCTGGAAGCAAGTGTCAGGAGCCTCAACGGGCGAATGCGCTCGATGAGCCGGATCGAAGCCGATACCCAGCAATTGATCCGCGACCGGGCGCGGCTCGCCACCGATCTCGACAAGGCCTCGGCCAAGGCGCGGCGGCTCGACGAGGGCGCCCACGAAGTGTCGCGCCGGCTGGTCGATGCCATGGAGCAGGTGCGCGAGGTCCTGGCGCGCGAAGCCTAGGACTGGTCCTGGGCAAAGCCTGAACGAAGACTTGAAAGCGAGGGGTCATGCCCGAGGTCAATGTCGAAATCAACGGTCGCAAGTACCGGATGGCCTGCGAGGAGGGCCAGGAAGCCCATCTCGGCAACCTGGCCGAGCGGTTCAACCAATCGATCGAGAACCTGAAAGGGGCTTTCGGCGAAATCGGCGATAACCGGCTGACGGTGATGGCGGGCATTGCGGTGCTCGACGAACTGGAAGAGGCCGAAAAGAAGATCGCCGCGCTCAAGGCGGACGTCGAAAACCTCACCAAGGCAGGCGAGGAGCTGTCGCGCGAAGCCGGCGAATTGGAAGCGCAATACGCCAAGAAGCTGGCCGAGACGGCGCGCAAGGTCGAGGCCGTCGCCCAGGCTATCGACGAAACCGCTTCGGGCCAGCCGCAGGCCTAGACGGTCGGTTTTCCATCGATTTCAAAGAACCGTGCCCGCTTTTCTGGCGGTCACCTGTTGGTCGATTTTCGAGCAAAACCGGATTTTCCGGTTGGTCCCGAATTTGCGATCCAGGAGCCCATTATAGCATGGGGGCAGGGGCCGGGGATAAGTGCGGAAAATTGTTGATATATAAGGGTTTGATGGTTCGCAGCCCGCGTGCGTGCCGGCGATTGCAGCCATTTTTGCCACATTTTCGCCGGGCGGATGAACGGCAGATGAACGATGTCTGAACGGCAAATGAACGGGAGATGAACGGATTTTGGTGTCGTCCGGAGCGCGCTACTTGTTCTTCTGTACGAGGCACGCAGCGCCGGCGCCGGCGAGACGCCGGCAGAGGGCGTCGGCTTCCTTGCGGGTCTGCCGGCCGATCATCGCCGAATAGCGCAGCTTGCGCCCGAAATTGGGATTGCGGACTTTCAGCAGCAGCATGGGCTCGTCGCCGATGACATCTTCGAAACGCGAGCGCAGCCGCTCGAAACGGTCCTGGACCTTTTGCGGCGAGAAATCCTGCGCCAGCAGCACACCCCAGGGCTGCCAGTCGGCGGAGGCGAGCATTTGCGGCATCGGCCGGGCGCGCGCCATTTCGAGGCACGCATCGTAGAACGACTTGCCGGGGGCAAGCGTGTAGTCGACCGAAGGCGCGGCGCCCGAGAGCCAATGCTCGATGGATTGGCCGGTGATGATGGAGACGTAATCGCGCGTTTCGTAGGGCACGAACCCGCCGGCCCGGGTGACGCGCGTCAGCCGGCCTTCGCCGGCATTGTAGGCTGCGGCGGCAAGGCCGAGATTGCCGAACTTCTCGTCGAGCCATGCAAGGTAGGCGGCCGAGCGGGCCAGGGCTTCGGCCGGATCGAAGGCATTGCCCAGGCCCTGCAGGCGCCCGGTTTCGGGCATGAACTGGGCGATACCTTGCGCGCCCGCTGTGCTGACGGCGCTGGGGTCGAACCGGCTTTCCTGCCAGACGAGGCGGGCGAAATAGGCCGGCGGCAGCCCGAAAGTGCGGGCGAAAATCTCGATGGCGATGCAGGTATCGGCGTTGAAGGTCGCCTGACGGATGCAGACGTCGCGCCGGTGCCCGTCGTCGGCAACGAGGGCAAAGCACGAGGCCGGCGGCTTGGGAGCAGGCGCCTGGGCAAGTGTTGGCGGAGCCAGAAGAGAGGTCAGCGCCAAAGCCAGGAAAGCGATCGTTCGGGGCGAGGGAAAGCGGGGCCCCGGATTGAATCCGGGGAGGACCCGTTGATGGATCGAAGATACTCGCTGGGTTGCAGCGGGCACCAAGACCGAACTTAAATCGGGATCCTTCAACCCCGTCATTACCCGCTTCATGCGGGTAATCCAGTAGTCACGCGTCTGCGTGGCGAAAGAGAGTCTTTAGCGCGATGGACATCGCGCTGCTGGATTGCCCGGACACGCCGGGCAATGACGGCGTGGAGAGACTGTAAGTTACGGCCAGACGGCATTCCTCTTTGTAAACACCCTCATCTTGAACCGGTGCCATCTTTGCGAGGCCCACCCGCAACGGCAAATCAAAACTGGCCGTACTGCTCGGGCTTCCAGTTGTCGGCCACGGCCTGCTCGCGGTCCATCTGCTCGAGCACTTCGCGCATGATCTCGTCGTCGAGTTCTTCGGCGTCGCGCGCCGCGATCAGCGCCGCGCGCCGGGCATTGAGCACGCGTTGGCTCAGGGTGATAATGGCGGCGCCGTCGCTGCCGGCCCAAGGCGGCCGCGCCTCGTCGGTTTCGCCCTTGACGCGATCGAGGAAAGCCTGCGCGACCTGCCGGCTCTCGTCGTCGGGCAGTTCCTCGCGATAGGCGGTGACGGCTGCGACGGCCGCCTGGCGCGACAACTTGCGGGCGCGCTCGAAATGTTCGAGCCGGTGCTTTTCCTCGTTGGGGTCGGACACGTGCAGCTTGTCGATCAGCCAGGGCAGGCTCAGCCCCTGGATGAGCAGCGTGCCGATGGTGACGATGAAGGCGATGGCGAGAATGGCATTGCGCCCGGCAAAGGGTTCGCCTCCGGCGGTGAGGACGGGCACGCCGCTGGCGGCGGCGAGCGTCACCACGCCGCGCATGCCGGTCCAGGAGATGATGAGGTTTTCGCGCCAGGGGAAAGGCTCGGGCGGATCCTGCGGCCGGCGGTTGCGGTGGCGTCCGCCGCCGCGGCCGCGCCGGGGCGGCTTGGCACGCAGGCGCTCCTCCAGCAGTTGGTAGCGCAATTCGCGTTTTTCCATGCCCCGCCGGCGCAGCGGCTCGGTCCATTTGCGGATGCCGGCGGTCAGGAACACCCAGACGATGCGCACGGCGATGACGGCGAGCAGGACCAGCAGCGAGACCTGCAGCAGGCCCCACACTTCGAAGCCCGATTGCTGGGCGTCGGCGAGAACGAAGCGCAGTTGCAGGCCGATATAGGCAAAGACGAAGGCTTCGAGCAGCGCATCGAGCGTCGACCAGAACTGCCGGGTCTGGATGCGCGAGGCGGAACTGGCGGAGGGCGAATTGTGGCCGAGCGAAAAGCCGGCGGCCACCACGGCGAGGACGCCCGAGGCGCCGAATTCTTCGGCCAGCATATAGGCAGCAAAGGGCACGAGGACAGTGAGCACGGTGGCGAGCGAAGCGTTGGTCAGGCGCATGCGGATGATGTGGACGACGGCGCCGAGGACCACGCCGACGATGATGCCGGCAAAGGCGGCATAGCCGAAATAGATGGCGAGATTGTCGATGGGCAGCGAATAGCCGGTGATGACGGCGGCGGTGAAGCTGAAAAGGGTGAGGGCTGCGGCATCGTTGATGAGGCTTTCGCCCTTGAGCACGGTCATCACCCGCGCCGGCAGGCCGAGCTTGCGGCCGACGGCGACGGCCGTGACGGCATCGGTGGGCGAAACGACGGCAGCCAGTACCATGGCGGCGGGCAGGCTGAGATAGGGCACGACCCAGAAGGCGATGGCGCCGACGACGCCGGTGGTGACGGCAACGAGGAAGACGCCGAGATTGACGATGGAGCCGAGCCGCCGCACGAAGCTGACGAAGGAGAATTCGCTGGCCGCCGAGAAGAGGAGCGGCGGCAAGACGACGGTCAGGATGATCTCGGGTTCGAGCTCCAGCCGCGGCAGGCCGGGAATGAAGGAGGCCGCCAGGCCGACGAGCGCGATCAGCAGCGGCGGCTGGATGTTGCGCCGCTCGGCAAAGATGGTGATGGCGATAGCGGCGATGACGACGATCAGCAGGTGAGCGAAGTTCATGGGGGCCTTTATGATGTCCGGCCACGAGCTTTTTCCGAGACGGCGAGGGATCGCAAGCAAAATAACCGCTTTGCGCAAAAAGCCTCGACGCACTATATCTCGGTGGCTGCCCGGCGCGTGAGGATCATCACATCCCCGGGGCCTTATCGATCCTGAAGGGAGCTGTCCCTGACCGGGCCCGTGGGCTCGGACATACGGCGCCCACCTACGTGAGTAGGTTCCCGGGATCGCATATCCCACGGCCAGGGCGGCACCTGAATTTCCTTGAGGGCGCGCGACGGCTCGATGAGCGACGAGAAACTCGAAGAAGCCAAGGCGCAATTGCGCATCCGCGCCCATGCGCAACGCGCGATGCTCCTCACGGACGAGCGGGCGGAGGCCAGCCGCGCCGCCGCCGAGCATTTCTTTTCCGGCATCGTACTCGACCCCGGAGCGATCGTTGCGGCCTATTGGCCGATCCGCGACGAGGTCGATTGCCAGCCCATCCTTATCCGCCTGATGGACAGTCTGCAGCCGGTCTGCCTGCCGGTGGTGCTGGGTGACGGCGAGCCGCTGCAATTGCGGTTGTGGGAGCAGGGAACGCCGCTCTATCCGGCCGGGTTCGGAACGCTGGCGCCGGACGAACTGGCGCCGGTGGTGGAGCCCGACGTGATCCTGATGCCGCTCCTGGGCTTCGACAAGCACGGCACGCGCCTGGGTTATGGCGGGGGCTATTACGACCGCACGCTCGCCGCGATGAGCAAGAAGGCGCGGCTGGTGGGATTGGCCTTCGCTTCCCAGGAGATCGACGAAATCCCGCGCGAGGCGCACGACGTGCCGCTCGATGCGGTGGTGACCGAAAAGGGCGTGACGACGTTCGGGCCGGCGGAAACGGCTCGATGAGGTTCCTGTTCCTGGGCGATGTCGTCGGCCGGGCCGGGCGCGACGCGATCAGCGAGCGGCTGCCGGGGCTGATTGCAAAATACGGCTTCGATTTCGTGGTGGTGAACGGCGAGAATGCCAGCCACGGCAGGGGCCTGACCGAGCAGCATTTCACCGGCATCCGCGATGCCGGGGCCGACGCGGTGACGCTGGGCGATCACGCATTCGACCAGCGCGACACGCAGATCTATATCGAGCGCGAAACGACGCTCGTGCGGCCGATCAACATGGCCGAAGGCACGCCCGGGCGCGGCGCCATGCTCTATGAGGGGCGCAACGGGCACCGCGTGCTGGTGATCAACGCGCAGGGCCGGGTGTTCATGAACCCGATCGACGATCCGTTCCGGGCCGTGGAGGCGGCGATCGAGGCGTGTCCCTTAGGCGAACAGGCCGATGCGGTGATCGTCGATTTCCACACCGAGGCGACGTCCGAAATCCAGGGCATGGGGTACTTCCTCGACGGGCGGGCAACGCTGGTCGTGGGCACGCACACGCACATCCCGACGAGCGATCACCGCATCTTGCGGGGCGGCACGGCCCTGATGGCCGATGCCGGCATGTGCGGGGATTACGATTCCATCATCGGGGTGGAGGCGGACGAGCCGCTGAACCGGTTCCTGACCGGGATCGCGCAGGGGCGGTTCACGCCGGCGGAGGGCGAGGCGACGTTGTGCGGGATCGCGGTCGAGACCGACCCGGCGAGCGGGCTGGCGGCGCGGATTTTTCCGGTGCGCATCGGCGGGGTGCTGGCGCAGGCGCTGCCGGAGTTTTGAAGAGATTACCCCTCACCCACCCCTTCGCTTGTTCGCTATTGAGAGCGTGGCAAGAAGCTGGGCCCCGGATTAAATCCGGGGAGGACTCGTTGTTGGATCGAGTTGAATACGCGATCTCCGAGTTTCCATCTTCATACTCACCACAAGTCCTCCCCGGCCTTGAGCCGGGGCCCAGCTTCTTGCCACGGCCCTCCTTCTCCCCTGGCGGGAGAAGGTGTCGGCGCAGCCGACGGATGAGGGGGAACTCGTTGTCACTCTAGCCTTCCGAGATTCCTCCCGCTTCACATTTGGCGCGCCTTTTTCTATAAGGCGCCTCCGAATTCAGAAAAATTCCTCGTGAAGGAGCACCGGATGGCTGGCCATTCGCATGCCAAGAATATCATGCATCGCAAGGGCAAGAGCGATGCGGCGCGTTCGAAGGTGTTTTCCAAGCTGGCGCGCGAGATCACCGTCGCCGCCAAGCTCGGCGTGCCCGACCCCGCCTTCAACGCCCGGCTGCGCCTGGCCGTCGCCAATGCGCGCGCGCAATCGATGCCCAAGGACAATATCGACCGCGCCATCAAGAAGGCGGCAGGCAGCGACGGCGAGAACTACGACGAGATCCGCTACGAAGGCTACGGGCCCGGTGGCGTTGCCATCATCGTTGAGGCGCTGACCGACAACCGCAACCGCACGGCCTCGAACGTGCGCTCGACGTTCTCCAAGAACGGCGGGGCGCTGGGCGAAACCAATTCCGTTTCGTTCATGTTCGACCGCGTCGGCGAAATCTCCTATCCGCTTTCGGCGGGCGATGCCGACACGGTGATGGAAGCGGCGATCGAGGCGGGCGCCGACGACGTCGAGACCGAGGACGACGAGGAAGAGGGCGGCCACTACATCTACACCTCGTTCGAAAACATGACCGAGGTGGCCGCCGCGCTCGAAAAGGCGCTGGGCGAAGCGGAATCGGTCAAGGCCATCTGGAAGCCGCAGAACAACGTGCCGGTCGACGCCGAAAAGGGCGCGACGCTGGTCAAGCTCATCGGCCTGCTCGAGGACGACGACGACGTGCAGAACGTCTATGCCAATTTCGAGATGAGCGACGAGGACATGGCCAAGATCGAGGCCTGATCGCGATTATATCGATGCTATGCGAAGGCCGGCCGGATAAGCCGGCCTTTGTTTATGCCGCGTCGGGCATGGCGACGCGGTCGCGCCCGAGGTGCTTGGCTTCGTAAAGGCGCTGGTCGGCCTGGCGGTAGAGCGTGAGGAACGGCGTGGGGTGCTCGAAGAGGGCCCCGCCGATGCTGACGGAAAGCGGGCAGCGGGCGCCGCCGGGCGAAAAGACGATGCTGCCGATGGCGTTGCGGATGCGCTCGGCAACGCGCGCGGCGGCGATGCGGTCGGCACCCGAGAGCAGCACGGCAAATTCCTCGCCGCCGATGCGCCCGACGAGGTCGTGCTGGCGGACGGTGGCGAGAATGGCGGCGGCGATGCGTTGCAGCGCCTCGTCGCCGAGATCGTGGCCGAAGCGGTCGTTGACCTGCTTGAAGCCGTCGGCATCGATGACGAGCAGCGCGCCGTGGGCGGGAAAATCCGGATCGATCGTGCGTTCCTCGACGCGGTTGGTGAAGGCGCCGCGGTTGAGGCACCCGGTGAGGCTGTCGATGCTGGCGATCTGGGCCAGCCTGATATTGGCGAGCTTCAGGCGCTGCTGCTGCAGCATCAGATAGAAGGACAGCGGGCCGCCGAGAACGATCGGCATGACGAGCGCCGTGGCTATGCCCGGAAAGTTCAGCCCGTTCGAGAACTGCGTCATGATGAGGTAGCTCAACAGCAGGGAACCGCCGACGGAGATCGCAACGACATAACCCGTCCGCTTTGCCACGGCCCACCAGATGGAGCGCGGCAAATCCGGCTTGCTGATCATCATAGAAATAAACCCCACACACTGTATGGGCGCGACGGTACGGCGGGACCCTGAATGCGAGCTTGGCGGAATAGCAGGCATTTTATCGAATGCAGACTAATCCACAGGTGTTTCTGCTTTGTTCACAATGTGCTTGGTAGGCTCGGCGGCAGCGAAGTAAGAGTTATGCATGATGCGAACGGTGCGAATCATCGGGATCGATCCGGGCCTCAGGCGCTGCGGCTGGGGCGTCATCGAAAGCGCCGGCAACCGGCTGACCTTCATTGCGGCCGGCACCGTGCTGCCGCCGACAAAGCTGAGCCTGGCCGAGCGGCTGGCCGTGCTGCATGCCGGGCTTTCCGAGCTCATCGCGCAATACCGGCCGGACGAGGCGGCGGTGGAGGAAACCTTCGTCAACCAGGGCGCGCGTTCGGCGCTGCAATTGGGCCAGGCGCGCGGCGTGGCGCTGATGACGCCGGCCCATCACGGCCTGCCGGTGGGCGAATATGCCGCCAATCTCATCAAGAAATCGGTGGTGGGGACGGGCCATGCCGACAAGGTGCAGGTGCAATTGATGGTGAAGACGCTGCTGCCGCAGGCGCAGTTCGACGGCGCCGATGCGGCCGATGCGCTGGCGATCGCCATCTGCCATGCCCATCACCGGGCCATGCGCATGCTGGCGGCAACGGCATGATCGGCAAGCTCAAGGGCATGGTCGACGCCTTCGCCGACGATCACGTGCTGATCGATGTCGGGGGCGTCTGTTACGAGGCGTTCTGCTCGTCCAAGACGCTGGCGGCGCTGCCGCGGGTGGGCGAGGCGACGGTGCTGTTCATCGACATGCTGGTGCGCGAGGACATGATCCGGCTCTACGGCTTTGCCGACGAGGCGGAAAAGGCCTGGTTCCGGCTGCTGACGACGGTGCAGGGGGTGGGCGCGCGCGTCGCCATCGCGATCCTCTCGACGCTGACGCCGGCGGAACTGGCGAGCGCCATTGCGCTGCAGGACAAGGCGATGGTCGGGCGCGCCTCGGGCGTCGGCCCGAAGCTGGCACAGCGCATCGTCACCGAACTCAAGGGCAAGGTGCCGGACCTGGGTATCGATGCCGGCGTGCTGGGATTGCAGGCGGCGCTCGGCGAGGGCGCGGCGAAATCCAATGTCGCCGACGCCGTCTCGGCGCTCACCAATCTCGGCTATTCGAGCGCCCAGGCCTCGGCCGCGGTGGCGCGCGTCGTCGGCCGCGAAGGCGAGGATGCCGCGACCGAAAAGCTCATCCGGCTGGGGCTGAAGGAATTGAGTTCGTGACGCGGCCTTGCGTCGTCCTGCTCGACAAAGAACAATGCCTAAGCGCCGACACTCCTTTCATCGCACAGCGAATGGCTGAAACTTGACCGATCTTACCTCCTCCACTGCCGGGCGCGACGATGCGCTGGATGTGAGCCTCAGGCCATCCGGGTTCTCGGAATTCATCGGGCAGGCGGCGGCGCGAGCCAATCTGGAAGTCTTCATCGAGGCGGCGAGGCAACGCGGGGCGGCGCTCGACCATGTGCTGTTCGTGGGACCGCCGGGCCTCGGCAAGACGACGCTGGCGCAGATCGTTGCGCGCGAACTGGGCGTGGGCTTTCGCGCGACCTCCGGCCCGGTGATCGCCAAGGCGGGCGATCTTGCGGCGCTGCTGACGAACCTCGAAGAGCGCGACGTGCTCTTCATCGACGAAATCCACCGGCTCAATCCGGCGATCGAGGAAGTGCTCTATCCGGCGATGGAGGATTTCCAGCTCGACCTCATCATCGGCGAGGGGCCGGCGGCGCGCTCGGTCAGGATCGATCTGGCGCGCTTCACGCTGATCGGGGCGACGACGCGCGCGGGGCTCTTGACGACGCCGTTGCGCGACCGCTTCGGCATTCCGGTGCGTTTGAACTTTTATACGCCGGAAGAACTGGTGCAGATCGTGACGCGCGGCGCACGCCTGCTCGGGATCGGCATGGCGCCCGACGGGGCGCTCGAAATCGCACGCCGCTCGCGCGGCACGCCGCGCATCGCGGGGCGGCTGTTGCGGCGCGTCACCGACTTCGCACTGGTGGACGGGGCCAAGGAGATCACCCGCACCGTCGCCGACAAGGCCTTGCTGAGGCTCGACGTCGATGCGCGCGGGCTCGACCAGCTCGACCGGCGGTACCTGACGACGATCGCCGATTTCTACGGCGGCGGGCCGGTCGGCATCGAAACGATCGCGGCGGCACTTTCCGAGCCGCGCGATGCGCTCGAAGAGATCGTCGAGCCCTATCTCATCCAGCAGGGCTTCATCCAGCGCACGCCGCGCGGCCGCATGCTGACCGCGCTCGCCTTCCAGCACCTGGGACGCAGCGTGCCGCAGGGCTTCATGGGCCTGCAGGCCAGCCTCTTCGAAGAGAAGGAGGAGGAATGAGGCCGCGCTTCATCCCCTGGCTGACGCTTTGTGCCTTCGTCGTTTGCGGCGCGGTCACAGCGGCGCAGTTCGCCTGGCCGCAGCTGATCCCGGCGCTGCAACGCCAGCCTTCGATGTTCGACAAGTGGGAGCTGTGGCGGCTGGTGACGTCGTGGCTCATCCATACCGACGGCTGGACGCAGATCGCCGGCAATTTCATTTCGCTGCTGGTCATCGGCACGCTGGCCGAATGGCTGACGAGCCGGTGGCTCTGGCTGCTTGCCTTTTTTGCCGGCGGCATTTCGGGAAACATTATCGGCTATTTCTGGCAGCCGTACGGCGCCGGCAATTCGATCGCCTTTTACGGCCTGCTCGGCCTATTGGCAGCCTGGCTCCTGTCGCACCCGGTACGCAACGTGCGTGTCCGCTACGGCCTGCCGCTGATCGTGGCCGCGCTCGCATTCGTCCTGTGCATGCTGCAGGACGTGCACGGCGTGCCGCTGCTGGTCGGACTCCTCATCGGGCTGGCGGCCTATCGGACCGTCGGAAGGACCGAGTGATGGCGGCCCACACAACGAAGGTGCGGGTCTATTACGAGGACACCGACTTTTCGGGAAACGTCTATCACGCCGCCTACCTGAAATTCTGTGAGCGCGGGCGCACGGAATTGCTGCGCGACCTCGGCATCCATCACTCGGAATTGATAAAAGATGGTATCGCCTTTGCCGTGCGCTCGATGACGATCGATTTCGCCCGGCCGGCGCATATCGACGACCTCCTGGACGTCGTGACCGAAGTCGAGGCGCAAAGCGGCGTGCGCCTGACGCTCAGGCAGAGCGTGCTGCGCGATGGGGACGTGCTGGTGACGGCGCATGTGGAAGTGGTCGCCATCAGGGCCGATGGCAGGCCGACGCGCCTGCCACCGGCTTTACGCGAACGCGTATAGGCTGACGCTTACTGCGCCTTCATCACCTGGCCGCGGATTTCACCATCCGGATATTTCTCGGTGTGGATGTTGAAATACCATTTGCCGGCCTGCAGGTCGGTTGCCTGTTCCTCGGTGAGCGTGGCGTTCCCCTTGATCGGGCTGGCCAATTCGCCTTCGATCGGCACGACAGGGTCGGCATTTTCGCCTTCGGCCGCCGGGCCGTGGAAGTGGGCGGCGGTCGCATCGCCGGTCAGGCCGGAATATTCGATGGTCCAGGCGAAGTCCTTGCTGTCGGTATCGTAGGTCGCAGTCACGGTGCCGGTGCCGGCTTCCTGGTTCGGCGGCACTTCCGAGCTGCCGGCCAGCTTGGCCGAGAAGTTCATGGTCTCGGCAAAGGCGGGGGCGGCAGAAAGCGCCAGGCCTATGGCGCCGGCGGCAAGCAGTCTTTCGAGAGGTCTGTGCATCGGTCTTCTCGCTTTCCGGTGGATCACGAACGGAAAACGGGAGCGGCCGGGCGGAGTTCGATCACGATTACAGTAAAACGCCCGGAGACGGCCGTTTGTTAACCAAAGCTTGACCATAATTGCGGCAAAGCAACGAAACCCGGTCCATGCCCCGCGGACTCAGGCATTTCTCTTAAATTTGTCGCATTTCAACCGCATCGGGGCCCGTTAAAGGCCGGTTGCGGAAGACCGAGCCAGAGGACGAATACATGGAAGCCATGGACGCAGCTGCCACCGCCGCTACCGCCGCACCGCAAGCCGTCGACTTTTCGCTGTTGGCGTTGTTCCTGTCCGCCGACTGGATCGTCAAGCTGGTGATGCTCGGCCTGCTCGGCGCATCGGTGTGGTGCTGGGCGATCATCATCGACAAGTCGATGCTCTACACGCGCTTTTCGCGCGAAATGAACCGTTTCGAGCGCGTCTTCTGGTCGGGCCAGTCGCTGGAAGAACTCTACCAGGCGCAGTCGGACCGGCCGAGCCCCGGCCTCGGCGCGGTGTTCGTCGCGGCGATGAAGGAATGGAAGCGCAGCCACGAGCAGAACGCGGCGTCCTTCATCGGCATCCAGTCGCGCCTCGACAAGGTGCTGGACGTCGCCATCAACCGCGAGAGCGAGCGGCTGGAGCGCAATCTCGGGTTCCTGGCGACGGTGGGCTCGGCTTCGCCCTTTATCGGCCTTTTTGGTACGGTATGGGGCATCATGAATTCCTTCACGTCGATCGCGGCGTCCAAGAGCACCAATCTCGCCGTTGTGGCGCCGGGCATTGCCGAAGCCCTGTTCGCGACGGCCCTCGGCCTGCTCGCCGCCATCCCGGCGGTGATCGCCTACAACAAGCTTTCCGGCGATTCCGGCAAGATGATCGGGCGCCTCGAAGGCTTTGCCGACGAGTTCTCGACCATCCTGTCGCGGCAGCTCGAAGCCAGGGGCAAGTAAGATGGCGATGGCTGTAGCAGGCGGCGGTGGCGGCCGCGGCGGCAGGCGTGGCAGCCGCAGGGGCGGCCGGCGCCCGATGAGCGACATCAACGTGACGCCGCTGGTCGACGTCATGCTGGTGCTTTTGATCGTATTCATGGTGGCGGCGCCGCTGATGACGGTGGGCGTGCCGATCGACCTGCCCAAGACCGAGGCCAAGGAACTCAATACCGACAGCAAGCCGATCACGGTGGTGGTGACGCCCGACGGCCAGACCTATCTGGGCGACGATGCGATGGCGCTGCCGGACCTGATCGCGGCGATCAACAGCCAGGCCACGGAAGGCGCGGACCAGCGCATCTATGTGCGCGGCGACATGCAGGCCAATTACGGTGCGGTGATGAAGGTGATGGGGGCGCTTTCGGGCGCCGGCTATTCCAAGATCGGCCTCGTCACCGAGCAGGAAAGGGTGCAGTGAGGGCATGAAAACCGGCGTTGCGGTTTCGGCAGTCTCGCATGCAGCTCTCCTGGCCATTATCCTCGTCGGATTTGGCTCGGCCAAGGAGTTGCAGCCGCAAACCGTGGAGTCGATCTCGGTCGACCTGGTGCCGGTGACCGACGTCGCCAGCATCCGCGCCGGCACGCTCAACAGCGACGTCGTCGAGACCAAGACGCCTTCGATCGTCAAGGACGACAAGCCCGCCGAGATCGCCAAGCCGACCGGCAATACTGAGGAAGACCAGCCCAAGCCCGAGGCGACGGAAAAGCCGACGCCGGTGCCGACGACCAATTCGGCGCCCGCACCGCAGCCCGACCCGGTTCCCGAACCCGCTCCGCGCCCGGCGGCACCACCGCCGCCGGTAACGCCCGCGCCGCAGCCCGAGCCCGAGCCGCAGGAAACCGCCGCGCCACCCCCGCCGGCCCCGGCGGCCGAGCCGCAACCGGCGCCCGAGCCGGTGGCGCCCGCCCCGGAACTGGCCACGCCGACCGAAGCGCCGACCCCGCAGGACGTGGCGCCGCAGCCGGCGACGCGCGTCGCCAATCTCGAAGAAAAGCGCGCCGCCTTCGCCAAGCAGCAGGAAGCCAAAAAGCAGGCGGAAGCCGAAGCCAAGAAGAAGGCCGACGAAGAGGCCAAGAAACAGGCCGACGCCGAGGCCAAGAAGAAAGCCGACGAGGCGGCCAAGAAGAAGGCCGAGGACGACAAGCGCAAGGCCGACGAGGCCAAGCGCCTGGCCGAGGCCAAGGACGCCAAGGAAAAGGCGGAGCGCGAGGCCGCGGCCAAGCAGCAACAGCAGGCTTCGCTGCCGACGCCCGACGAGATTTCCGACCTCATCAACCAGGACACGTCGCGCGGCAGCGTCACGGGTTCGGGCGGCACGCCGACGCTCGGCAAGCCGACCGGCACGGCGGCAACGCTCAGCCAATCCGACCTCAGCGCGCTGGTCGCCCAGATCAAGTCGTGCCTGCGCTCGCCGCTCGGAGCGCGCGAGGCCGGCGCCAAGGCGAACCTCACCATCCGCTTCAACCCGGACGGCTCGGTCAAGGGCCAGCCGGAAATCACCGAGATGGGCGTTTCGAACATGGACCTCGCCTGGGCCAACGCCTCGGTGCGCGCGGTGATGACCTGCGGACCCTATAACCTCGTCGCCCAGAAATACGATCAGCTGAACGAGATCGGCGTCCTGTTCGACGCGACCAAGGACTGATCGAAAAAACCACTGGCGCCCTTCTCCCCCGAGGGCACCGAAGAATGGAGAAGACCATGACGTTCATCACTCGCCGCACGGCGCTGAAACTGGGACTGGCCGGCACGGCCGCCATGGCGGTCACCAGCCCGGCCTCGGCCCTGGTGCAGATCGTGGTGGGCGGTGGCGACTTCCAGCCGCTGCCGATCGCCATCCCCGATTTCGCCTCGTCCGATCCGCAGTTCGGGCATGACGTTGCAGAGATCGTGCGCGCCAACCTCAAGCGCTCGGGCCTGTTCATCCCGCTCGATCCGGCAACGCTGCCGCAGCGGGTGGGCGATGTTTCGGCGACGCCCGACTTCGCCGCCTGGCGCGGCGTTTCGGCCGATGCGCTGGTGATGGGCTCGGTCGAGCGCGGCGGGCAGATCCAGTCCTCGGCGCGCGTCTGGGACACGCAGCAGGGGGCGCAGGTGGTCGGCAAGTCGTATTCGACGGACCCCAACAGCTGGCGGCGCGTCGCCCACATCATTTCCGATGCGATCTACGAGTCGCTGACGGGCGAGGGCGGCTATTTCGACACGCGCATCGTCTATACGGCCGAGAGCGGGCCGAAGGCCAACCGCGTCAAGCGCCTCGCCATCATGGACCAGGACGGCGCCAATTCGCAGTACCTGACCGACGGCAGCACGGTGTCGCTGACGCCGCGCTTTGCGCCGAACAACGATCTCGTCGCCTACCTGAACATGGAGGAGGGCAATCCGCGCGTCTTCCTGCTGCAATTGTCGACCGGGCGCCAGCAGCAGCTCGGCTCGTTCGGCTCGATGAGCTTTGCGCCGCGCTTTTCGCCGGACGGCAATTCGATGGTGTTCTCGGTGGAAAATTCCGGCGCCACGAACCTCTATTCGATCGGGCTCGGCGGCGGGCAGCCGCAGCAGCTGACGGCGGGCGCGGCGATCGACACATCGCCATGCTTTTCGCCGGACGGGCGCTATATCTGCTTTGAATCGGACCGCGGCGGTTCGCCGCAGATCTACATTATGGGTGTCGGCGGCGGCGGCGCGCAGCGCATCAGCTACGGAGAGGGCAGCTATTCGACGCCCGTGTGGTCGCCGAAGGGCGATCTCATCGCCTTCACCCGGCAATCGGGCGGCCAGTTCCAGATCGGCATCATGAAGCCGGACGGTTCGGACGAGCGCATCCTGATGTCGAGCTTCCATGCGGAAGGCCCGACCTGGGCGCCGAACGGGCGCGTCATCATGTTCTTCCAGGATCCGGGCGGCAATGACGGCCCGCGCCTGCACACGGTCGACGTATGGGGCCGCAACCTGCAGGTGGTGCCGACGGAAACGTTTGCATCCGATCCGGCCTGGTCGGCGCTCAGGAGCTAAGGCGTCAAAGCTGTGCGAAGTTCGCAACAGTCGGTGAATCGGGGCTTGCACGGCCACATTCCGGACACGATAAGCCGGAATTAACCATGCTCACGAACCCGTCATTAAGATAACGCGCGGTAAAGATCGGACCCAAAATTCGTTCCTTTCAGGAGTATAACCGGATGCGTTCTCTGACGCCCACTTTCGGCATTTTGCGCAACCTGGCGCTCGTCATGCTGCTGGTTGCCGTGGCGGCCTGTTCGCGCACGCCTGCCACCGGCGTCGGCAATCTCGGCCCCGGCAGCGCTTCGCCCGGCAGCCAGCAGGAATTCCTGGTGACGGTCGGCGACCGCGTGTTCTTCGAGACCGATTCGTCCTCGCTGACCCCGACCGCGCAGGCCACGCTCGACAAGCAGGCGGCCTGGCTCAACCGCTACACCAATTACCGCGTGCTGATCGAAGGCCATGCCGACGAGCGCGGCACCCGCGAATACAACTTCGCCCTCGGCGCCCGCCGCGCCAACGTCGTGGTCAACTACCTCGTCTCCCGCGGCGTCAACGCCCAGCGCATCACCTCCAAGTCGTTCGGCAAGGAACGGCCGGTGGCGATCTGCAACGATATCTCCTGCTGGTCACAGAACCGCCGCGCGGTTACAGTGGTCCAGTAAAGCAATCTCCAGAGAAACTGGAGGCAATGGCGCCGGGAGCCCTTATTGGCCCCGGCGCCTCTTTTTTCGCCAAAATTCTTCTCTATTGCGCCAGATTGTTGCTCTTGCGGCAAAGGCCGCACCCATAGGAGAGGTCATGGTGGGTTTGAAAATGCCGGTGCGCCTGATGCTGGCCGCGGTGATCACCGGTGTCATGGCGCTGCTGGCGGCGGTGCCGGCCGAAGCGCAATCGGCCCAGGAAGCGCAGATCGCGCTGCGCATGCAGCAGCTCGAGGACCAGGTGCGCTCGCTCACCGGGCAGGTCGAGGGGCTGCAGTTCCAGCTCGCCCAGATGCAGACGCTCATCCAGAAGATGAGCGACGACTACGATTATCGCCTGCAGCAGCTCGAGGCCAATCGCGGCGGTGGCGCACAGCCGCCGGCCGCCAATGCGCCCGCCACGCCGCCGGCTGCGGCGCCGCCGGCGAACGACCAGGGCGCCGCGGCCCCGCAGATGGAGACCCATGACGGCGTTACAGCTCCGGTCCTCGGGCCCAACGAGCAGCCGATGGACGATATCGGCGGCTCGCAGGACCCGCTGGTCGGCTCGGGCTCCGATGCACCGGGCGTGGAGCTCGGCACGCTCCCCGAGGGCAGTTTCGACATCAGCAAGACGTCCGATGCGGCCGCGGCGGCCGGCGCCAACACCGCCACGCAGGCCAGCGCCGGCGATGCCGAGGCCCAGTATGCGGCCGGCGCCGATGCCGTCGCCAAGGGCGATTTCGCCTTCGCCGAGGACCAGCTGAAGCAGTTCATCGAGCTCTATCCGAGCGATGCCAAGGCGCCAGATGCGACGGTGCTCTTGGGCGAGGCGATGATCAAGGCGGGCGATTTCGACGATGCCGCCGAGGCCATGATCGACGGCTACCAGAAGTACCGCGACAAGCCGCAGGCCCCCAGCATCCTCCTCAAGCTCGGAACGGCGCTGACCGGCGCCGGCCAGCGCGACACCGCCTGCCGCACCTTTTCCGAGATCGGCAAGCGCTACACGACGCTTTCGGCCGACCTCAAGACCCAGCTCAGCCAAGAACAGGCCAAAGCGCAATGCCCGCCGGCGTGACGGCGGACGGCTTTGCCGCCGTCATGGCGCCGCTCGCGCGGGCGGCGGCGATCGGCCTTGCCGTTTCGGGCGGGCCCGACAGCCTGGCGCTGCTGCTGCTGGCCGAGCGCTGGGCGCGCGACCTTGCCGCGCCGCCCAAGCTCTTCGTCTACAGCGTCGACCACGGCCTCAGGCCGGAAGCGCGGCTGGAAGTCGCGATGGTGATGGAAGAGGCCGCAAGGCGCGGCATGTCGGGACGGCCCCTCGCCTGGAGCGGCGACAAGCCGGCGACCGGCGTGCAGGAAGCGGCGCGGCAGGCCCGCTATCGCCTGATCGGGGAAGCCATGGCTGCGGACGGTGCTGAAATCCTCGTTACCGCCCATCACCGGCGCGACCAGGCCGAAACGGTGCTGATGCGGCTCGCCCATGGCAGCGGGCTCGACGGGCTTGCCGGCATGGCGCCGCTGTCGGTGGTCGAGGGCGTGAAAGTGTTCCGGCCGCTGCTCAGCGTCGATCCGGAAGCGCTCATGGCGATGGTCGAGGCCGAGGGCATGACGCCGGCGGACGATCCTTCCAATCGCGACCCGCATTACGAGCGTGTGCGCTGGCGTTCGCTGCTGCCGCGGCTGGAAGCGCTCGGGCTCGACAATGCCGTGCTCGCCCGCTTTGCCGAGCGGGCCGGCGAAGCCGAGGAGGCGCTTGCCGCCACGGCCCGGCAGCGCTTCATCGACCTCGTACAGCTCGACGGGTTCGGCGCCGCCGAGATCGATGCCGAGGCCTTTGCCGGCATGCCCAAGGCGATCGCGGTGCGGGTGCTCGCGCGCGTGCTGGCGGTGGTCGGCGGGCAGCAGAATCCGCGCGCCCTCGGCATCGTCGAGCGGCTGCGCGAGGCGCTGGTTTCGGGCGACGTTTCCAAGGCGCGCACCATTCTCGGCTGCGTCGTGCGCAATGCCGCCGGCAAGGTCACGGTGGCCCGCGAGCCGGGCCGGCAGAGCCTGCCGGCGGTGACGCTGTTGCCGGGCCAGCGGGTGGTGTGGGATCAACGCTTCGTCATCGCCAATTGCTCGGACGCCGACGAACTGGCGATTCGACCCGCCGAATACTGGCAGCGCCGGCACCTCGAAGAACTCTTCGGCACCCGGATCGGGGCACCGATGGAGGCTATCCGCACCGCGCCGATGGTGCTAGACGGCACTGAAGCGGTGCTGGCCCTGGGCAGCCACACGTTCGATCCGCGCGTCAGCGTGGAATTTCGCGGCGCCTGGGAGCAACCGTTGCCGTGACGCTGCATTAACCCAAAGGTGCAAGGTGGCTGGACCTCTTGCCCTTGTAACGCCCTATTGGTGGACTTACATTCGGGCTACCTGCCGGCTACCCTTGAAGCCGGCTCTCCGGGACAGGAATTGATGAACGGTAATTTCCGTAACTTCGCCATCTGGTTGGTGATACTTTTCATGCTGATGGGCCTGTTCCAGGTCTTCCAGTCCTCGACGCGTTCCATTTCCGTTGCCGACAAGAGCTACAGCCAGTTCGTTTCCGACGTCGATTCCGGGAGCGTCACCAGCGTCACCATCACCGATGACGTGGTCAACGGCGTGCTGCGCGACGGCACGCGCTTCGAAACCGTGGTCCCGGCTGGCGCCAATATCGTCGACCGGCTGGAGCAGCGCGGCGTCAACATCACGGCGCGGGCGCCGGAAGGCTCGCCCTTCTGGTCGATCCTGCTGTCGTCCTGGCTGCCCTTCATCGTCATCATCGGCGTCTGGTTCTTCTTCATCCGCCAGATGCAGGGTGGCGGCCGTGGCGGCGCCATGGGCTTCGGCAAGTCGCGCGCCAAGCTGTTGACCGAAACGCAGGGCAAGGTGACGTTCGAGGACGTGGCCGGTGTCGACGAGGCCAAGCAGGACCTCGAGGAGATCGTGGAATTCCTGCGCGATCCGGGCAAGTTCCAGCGCCTGGGCGGACGCATTCCGCGCGGCGTGCTGCTGGTCGGCCCGCCGGGTACCGGTAAGACGCTGCTGGCGCGCTCGGTTGCGGGCGAAGCCAATGTGCCGTTCTTCACCATTTCCGGTTCGGACTTCGTCGAAATGTTCGTCGGCGTCGGCGCGAGCCGCGTCCGCGACATGTTCGACCAGGCCAAGAAGAACGCCCCCTGCATCATCTTCATCGACGAAATCGACGCGGTCGGCCGTCATCGTGGCGCCGGTCTCGGCGGCGGTAACGACGAACGCGAACAGACCCTCAACCAGTTGCTGGTCGAGATGGACGGGTTCGAGGCCAATGAAGGCATCATCCTGATCGCCGCGACCAACCGTCCCGACGTGCTCGATCCTGCACTGCTGCGTCCGGGCCGTTTCGACCGCCAGGTCGTCGTGCCCAATCCGGACGTCACCGGCCGCGAGCGCATCCTCAAGGTGCACGTGCGCAAGGTGCCGCTGGCGCCCGACGTCGACCTCAAGGTGCTGGCCCGCGGTACGCCCGGTTTTTCGGGTGCCGACCTCATGAACCTCGTCAACGAGGGCGCGCTATTGGCGGCGCGGCGCAACAAGCGCTTCGTCACCATGGCCGAGTTCGAGGACGCCAAGGACAAGCTGATGATGGGCGCCGAGCGGCGCACGCTGGCGATTTCCGAAGAGGAAAAGAAGCTCACCGCCTATCACGAAGCCGGCCACGCGCTGCTGGCGATCAAGATGGATGCGTCCGATCCGATCCACAAGGCGACGATCATCCCGCGCGGCCGCGCGCTGGGCATGGTGATGCGCCTGCCGGAAAAGGACCAGGTGTCGCTGACCCGCCGCAAGTGCTACGCCGACCTGGCCGTGGCCATGGGTGGCCGCGTCGCCGAGGAAGAGATCTTCGGCTACGACAAGGTGACTTCGGGCGCTTCGGCCGACATCAAGATGGCGACGGGCCTGGCGCGTGCCATGGCGACCGAGTTCGGCATGTCCGACAAGCTCGGCCCGCTGCTCTACGGCGATGCGCAGGACGAGGTGTTCCTCGGCCGCTCGATGATGCAGCGCAACACCCATCTTTCCGACGAAACGCAGCAGCTGGTCGATGCCGAGGTGAAGCGGTTCGTGGAAGAGGGTTATTCCACGGCGCAGAAGGTCATCCGCGAAAACATCGACGACCTGCACACGATCGCCAAGGCGCTGATCGAATACGAGACGCTGACGGGTGACGAAATCCGCGGCCTAATGAACGGGCAGATGCCGTTCCGCGAAAGCGAAGCGGACGTGGCGCCCAAGGCCAGCGGCGTGCCCTCGGCCGGCAAGTCGACGCGCAAGCGTCCGGGACCGGACGCAGCGCCCGACGGGCTGGAACCGCAGCCCGGCAACTGATGCAAAAAGGCCGCTTCGGCGGCCTTTTTCGTTCCCGCAAGACACTCACGCCGCCGTGACCGCGTTTTTGCCGCGATCCTCCATTAAGAACGCCGCCTCTTATTCTTTCTCAAGGCCGCAACGCTGCGCTATATTGCGGCACATCTACACATGGGGCATTGCATGGGACGGCAATATTTCGGCACGGACGGCATTCGTGGCCTGGCCAATGGCAGGAAGCTGACACCGGAACTGGCAATGAAGGTGGGAATGGCGACCGGCCTTTCCTTCCAGCGCGGTACGCATCGCCACCGCGTGGTGATCGGCAAGGATACGCGGCGTTCCGGCTACATGCTCGAAACAGCCCTCACCGCCGGCTTCACCGCCGTCGGACTCGACGTTTTCCTGCTCGGCCCGATGCCGACGCCGGCCGTCGCCATGCTGACGCGCTCGCTGCGCGCCGATCTCGGCGTCATGATCTCGGCCTCGCACAATCCGTTCGACGACAACGGCATCAAGCTGTTCCGCCCCGACGGCTACAAGCTCTCCGACGACGTCGAAATGCAGATCGAAGAGCTGATGAACAGCGACCTGACGCCGCGCCTGCAACAGGGCAGGGGTATCGGCAGGGCCTATCGCGACGAGGAAGCGCGCACGCGCTATATCGAATACGCCAAGCGCACGCTGCCACGGAATGCCGATCTCAGCGGCTTGCGGGTCGTGCTCGATTGCGCCAACGGCGCGGCCTACAAGGTGGCCCCCACGGCGCTGTGGGAACTGGGCGCCGAACTCTTCACCATCGGCGACGAGCCGGACGGCTTCAACATCAACCACAAGGTCGGCTCGACCGCGCCGCAGGCAGTGGCCGCCAAAGTCCTGGAACTGCGTGCCGATATCGGCATAGCGCTCGACGGCGATGCCGACCGCGTCATCATCATCGACGAGAAGGGCCATGTCGTCGACGGCGACCAGTTCATGGCGGTGATCGCGCAATCCTGGCTGGCGCGCGGCCAGTTGCAGGGCGGCGGCATCGTCGCCACCATCATGTCCAATCTCGGGCTCGAGCGCTACCTGACCTCGCTGGGCCTCGGGCTCGAGCGCACGCCGGTCGGCGACCGCTACGTGCTCGAAACCATGCGCGCCAAGGGCTTCAATGTCGGCGGCGAGCAATCCGGCCACATCATCCTCTCGGATTTCACCACGACGGGCGATGGCCTGGTGGCTGCGCTGCAACTGCTTTCGGTGCTGAAGGAAGCGGGCGGCACGGTTTCCGAAATCTGCTCGCGCTTCCAGCCGGTGCCGCAATTGCTGCAGAACGTCCGCTACGATCACGGCAAGCCGCTGGAAGACAAGCACGTGCTGGAAGTGGTGGAAGCGAGCCGCATGCGCCTGGGCAATAGCGGGCGGCTGGTGATCCGCGAATCGGGCACCGAGCCGGTGATCCGCGTCATGGGCGAAGCCGACGACGAAGGCCTGGTCGCCGCGGTGGTGGGCGAGATCACCGAAGCCATCCGCCAGGTCGCCTGAGCTTTCGATCCATCATCGACTGAAGCGAGGTCGCGTGGCGGGTGGTGAGTTGCAACCCAGGCGGCAGTTCCTTGGAAGCACTCCCCCGCTCCCCGTGGCGAGCGCGAGCGATCTCTTTCTTAACATTTGTTAATCCCTGGCAGTGGATGCCCAGGTATTTGTCGCGACGTTCATGGTTAAAACTTAGGGTTAAGCGAGCTTTAAGATTATCCGCGCATATTCCCGTTCGAACGACTGGTGTCGTGGCAATAACGAAGGAACGAGAGATATGCGTAAGCTGATCGCACTGGCCATGTTGGCCGTGGCTGCCCTCGTCGCCGGCCCAGTGCGGGCCGCCGATCTCCCCTATTATCCGCCGGTGATCGAAGTGCCGGACGTCGACTACGGCGTTGCCGGCAATTTCTACCTGCGCGGCAGTGCCGGCGGCAACCTGCTGTGGGCGCACGATGTGGAACATCCCTGCGCCTGTACGACGACGATCGACGATGCCGGCTACGGCTATAGCCTGGGCGCCGGTTTCGGTTACGAGACGGGTACGGGCCTCAGGAGCGACTTCACCGTCGACTACCTGAGCAACAAGGGCCTGTCCTCGGACGGCTACGAGCTCAACCTGCGCTCGACCCTCGCCATGCTGAACGTCTATTACGACTTCGGCTTCTCCGGCCAGGGTTCGGCCGCCGGCGGGTTCGGCGCCTATGTCGGTGCCGGTCTCGGCGCTGCCTTCAACCACACGGAAGTGACCGGTCCGCTGCCGACCCCCGATGGCGACACCGTCGCCCCGGCGGCTGCGCTGATGGCGGGCGTCACCTACGATATGGGCAACATCGTCACCGACCTCGGCTATCGCGCCATCTACATGCCGGCGATCAGCAACGGCGACGCCGCGGTTTCGCCCTACTACATCAACAACGACTGGATCCACGAAGTCCGGGCGACGGTTCGCTACCGCTTCTGATCCAATCCGACACCAGTATGCGAGCGGCGTCCTGCGGGGCGCCGCTTTCGTTTTCTGCTGGGCGGCGGGCAATGAGGGTGAGAGCGAGGAGATCGGAAGAGAAACCGCGAGCAGGATTTGTCCCGTTATCGTCAATCCCCGAACTGGAAAGCCGAGAACCTTTCGAGTTCGGCTTCGATCGCCGGCCTGTGCTCGGCTTCGTTGCCCTGGGCGGTCCAGGTCCATTGCTGGATGAGGAGTTTTCGGCCGGCACGGTCGGCCTTGAGGTCGATGACGGCGACAATCTCCTCGCCGACGAGGACGGGCAAGGCGAAATAGCCGAACTGGCGCTTCGCCTTGGGCAGATAGGCCTCGAACAGGTGGTCGTAGCCGAAAAGCGCGCTCGTGCGCTTGCGCTGGATGATCAGCGGATCGAACGGCGAGAGGATGTGGACGAGCGGCTGCGGCTCGTCCGGGATTTCGGCAAGCGCGGCCGGCATTGCCCAGAACTGCATGCCGTCGAGCCCCGCCACCGCAACCGGCTTCAGCTTGCGGCCGCGCACGCGCTTTTCGATCAGTTCGCGCATTGCCGGCTTGCGCTTGGCATCGAGAAAGCAGACGGAATCGACAGTGACGAGCCCCTGGGCGCGCAAAGCGCGGTCGAGGATATAGTCGTTGACCTGGCTTTCGGTGGCGGCACGCGGACGGCGTTGCCAGCCGAAATGCCGTTCCATCAGCTCGTAGGTCTTCAGCATGCCGCTGCGGGCGCTGATGGTGAGATCGCCATTGTAGAAGGCGAGCTGCAGCGCGCGCTTGGCCGGCTTGCGGCTCGCCCACGGATGGTCCTTTTCGACCAGTTCCTCGTCGCCGAAATCGCGGATCGATTGGGCGCCGTCGCGGCGGATGGTCCTGAGGACGCGGCGCAATTCGCTGGCGGCGGTATCGGTGTACCAGCGCTGGGGATTTTCGCGGTGGCGCTTCATGTCGGGCAAAAAGAAGCGCAGGTCGTCGGTTGCGACATAGGCCAGCGCATGCGTCCAGTATTCGAAGACCGACTTGTCGGTGCTCTGCGCCGTTTCGAGGTCGGCGCGGCGATAGGCGGGAATGCGCGAATAAAGGATATGGTGGTGGCAGCGCTCGATGACGTTGATCGTATCGATCTGCACGTAGCCGAGATGGGCGACGGCCTTGGCCACCGCCTCGGCGCCGGCGCCGAAGGGCGTTGACGTATCGAGGCGTTGCGCCTTGAGCCAGAGGCGCCGTGCCTGCTGGATGGAAAGGGTAGGGGGCTGTTTCGGCACGGGCGACTCTTGGAACCTCTTTGGTCCCAGTGAGCACTATTCCCGTTTTGTTCGCAACCCGGTTTCCCCGTTCCACCCTCGTTGAGGTTTCGGATCAGAGGCCGAGCTTGCCCTGCAGGGTCGAGAGGTCTTCGGCCAGCGTGTTGACGGCGCCGGCGAGCACGCGGCGGTCGTCTTCGCTCAGCTTGTCGTAGGTCTCAAAACCGTCGCCCTGCTTGTACTTGGCGAGGGTTGCATCGACCGTGTCGAAATTGCCGTCGACCTTGGCAACGAAGTCGGCATCGTCGGTCAAGAGCGGCTTGAAGAGATCGAAGATCTTGCGGGCGCCGTCGAAATTGCCCTTGAAGTCCCAGAGGTCGGTGTGGCTGTAGCGGTCTTCCTCGCCCGAGATCTTGGTGGCCGCGACCTCTTCCATCAGCGCCGCGGCGCCGCCGACGACGACGTCGGGCGGGAAGGTCAGGTCGGCGATGCGGGCGTTGAGGTCGGTGACGTCGGCCATCAGCTTGTCGGCGAATTCGGCGGCGCCGTCCGTCGTGTTCTGGGAGAACAGCACGTATTCGATGCGGTGGAAGCCCGTGAAGCCCGGGTCCTTTTCGGCCTGCTCATGGTCGTCGGCGCGCGAGTCGATCGAGGCGTCGAGGTCGGAGAAGAGCTCGGCGATCGGCTCGATGGTCTCGTAGTCGATGCGGGTCGGGGCGAACAATTCCCTGGCCTTGTCGAGATCGCCGGCTTTGACGGCATCGGTGAAGGCCCTGGTGTTGTCGACGAGCGTTTCCAGGTGTTCCGAGACGTAGAGCTTGTAGTCGGAGACGGGCTGGACGAGGTCGAGGGCTGCGACTTCCGCGAAGGCGGGCGTGGCGGCGCCGAGCAGCAGCGCGGCGAAAACGGCAGGCAGTAGGGGCTTCATGTAACGCTCCGGATATTATTGCTTGGTTGCAGGGGAATGGGCCGCTGCCAGCAGGTTGCGACCAAGATAGTCGGTGTCGCCCTGGACACCGGGAAGGACGAAGAAATAGCCGCCACCCACGGGCTTGATGTATTCCTCGAGCGGCTCGCCGTTGAGCTGGTTCTGCACGGTGATGAAGCCGCGCTCGAGGTCCTGCTGGTAGCAGATGAACAACAGGCCCTGGTCGAGCTGGCCATTGCTGGCAACGCCGTTGGAATAGTTGAACGGGCGGCGGAGAATGAGATTGTCGCGCGCGGCGGCGGTGCGCGGATTGGCGAGCCGTATATGGGCGGTGAGCGGGGTGACATCGCCTTTCGGATCGCCCGAATAATCCGGCACATCGCTTTCGACCTTGCCGGTGAACGGGGCGCCGGTCGCCTTGCGGCGGCCGAAAATGTTCTCCTGCTCGCCGAGCGGCGTGCGATCCCAGCGCTCGACGAAATTGCGGATGATGCGCACCGCCTGGTAGGTGCCGCCGACCGCCCAGTCGGGCTCGCCGCTATCGGGCCCGACCCAGACGATGCGGTCCATCTCGGTTTCGTTACGCGAATCCGGATTGGCCGAGCCGTCGCGGAAGCCGAGGAAGTTGCGGGCGCTTTCATGCGGCGCGCCGGGCCGGGCCGGCAGCACCGGCACCGAGCCCTCCTGCTGCCAGCGCAGCAGCATGAGGTCGGGCAGGGTTTTGATGATGTCGCGCAGCGCGTGCATGTTGGTGTCGGCGCCGTTCGAACTCATCTGCAGGCAGATGTCGCCGTGGCAGAGCGCTGCCGAAAGCGCATCGTTCCTGAATGCCGTCATGCGCTTGAGCGCTTTCGGCTTCACCGCCGCCAGCCCGAAGCGGTCGTCGAACAGCGAGGCGCCGACGGAAACCGTGACGGTGAGATTGTTGGGCGCAACGACCGGGCCGAGAATGCCGGAATCGGGCGGGGGCAGTTTCGGGTCGAGTTCGGGTACGGGGCCGCCCTGCATCAAAAAGGCGATGCGCTCGGTGAGCGTGCGGAACAGCCGTTCGAGATCGGCGGTGTCGCGCGCCAGCACATCGAAGCTTGCCACCATGCCGAAGGTCGGGCGCGGCGTTACGACGCCCGCCTGATGCTTGCCGTAAAACGGTTGCGCCTGTTGCGTTTCGTCGCTTTCCGGCGCATCGGCGACCTTGCCGTTGGGATCGGTGGCCGTTGCGGCCAGTGCCGGGCGCGTCGCCAAGAGGCCACCGGCAGCGCCGAGGCCGAGCAGCAGGCGGCGGCGGCTGGTTGCCGGGCCCTTGCCCGCGCCGGTTTCGTCGTCGTCCTGCATCAGCTCAACCCCAAAGCGGCATTGAGGGCGCCGAGCTTGTCGGCAATGGCGGTAAAGCCTGCGGCAAGGTCCTGGCGCGCATCGGCCGGAACGTCGGTGTAGGAGGCGTAGGCGTCGCCCTGCTTCAAGGCGTCGAATTTCGCCGTCAATGCCGCAACGTCGGCATCGAGGCTCGCGACCAGGTCTTTGGAACCGCTGGGCGCCACCGGCCCAAGCAGGCCCGCGACCTTGCGCATGCTGTCGAGATTGGCAGCATAGGCGGCAAGGTCGGTATTGGCGTAGTGGTCCTCGCCGGCGGCGATCGCGGCGGCAACCGAGGAGGCGAGCCGCTGGGCATTGTCGGCAAGGTCCGCCGGCTGCGTCCTGGCGTCCTTCAGGCGCTGTTGCAGGCTCGCGGCATCGGCAACGAGCTTGTCGGCGACAGGGGCGAGGCCGTCGGTGCTATCCTGGCTGAACAGGGCGAATTCGATGCGGTGCAGGCCGGTGAAAGCGGGATCGTTCTCGCGTTTTTCCAGATAGTCGGCGAGCCCGTCGATGCTGTTGTGCAGGTCGGCAAAGCGCGACGCTTCCGGCTCGATCTCGGCATAGGCGGCGCGCGCCGCGGGATAGAGCGCCTTGGCCTCGTCGATGTTGCCGGCCTTGACGGCATCGGCAAGCGCGCCGGCAGCCTTCACGAACGCATTGGCCTTGAGCGTCAGGAACACCTTGTATTCGGCGAGCGGCCCGATGAAGGCCGTGATCGCGGGCTGTGCCGCAGCTTCCGCGGTGGCGGCCTCGGAGGGCGTCACGTGCAGAAGCCCGCGCGGATTGCTCAGGAGCCCGCAGGTGATGGCGTAGTCGCCCGGCCTCAGCTTGGCGGTGAGCACCTGGTTGAAGCCCGGCGCGATGTTCTCGCGCTCCTCGACCACCATGACGCCGTCGAGGATTTCCCATTCGACGGCGCGGTCGGAGGCATTGGCGATCTCGAAGCTCGCCGTGCCGGCCGGCACCGTCAGTTCGTTGGGATCGCACGAATCCGAGCGGATGGTGACCCGGATGGCGCCATCGGCCGTTTCGGCGCCGCCGCGCAGCGTCGAGGCGTAATAGAACGCTGCGCCGCCGAGGACGACGAGCAGGATCGCGCCAACAAGGGCGAGGCGGACGAGGCCGGATTGCGGCCGGCCCTCGGGCGTTGAAGTCGAAGGAGCACTCATCGGTCAGGAACGGGTCGGCGTGGCATTGGAGGGAACGGCCGGCCGGCTGCCGTGCGGCGCAAGGAACAGCAGCAGGGTGACGGCGAGGAAGGCGACATAGACCAGCACTTCGCCCAGGGTCGGCGTATCCTGGTAGCCGAGGATGCCGGCAAACACGGTGCCGATGGGGCTATCGACCGGCATGATGCCGCTGAGGTCGAAAACGACGGTTTGCAGCCCGTTCCACAGGCCCGCCTCGTGGAAGGCGCGCACCGAACCGGCAAGGATGCCGGCAGCGACAATGAGGATGAAGATGCCGGTCCAGCGGAAGAATTTCCTGAGGTTCAGCTTGATGCCGCCGGCATAGATGCCGTAGCCGGCAGCGGCGGCAACGAGGATGCCGAGCAGCGCGCCGAGCGGCGCCTGCGCGCCATCGGACTGCTGGAAGACGGCGAGCAGGAAGAACACCGATTCCAGCCCTTCGCGCGCCACGGCAAGGAAGATCGTGCCGATAAGGGCAAAGGTCGAGGCGTGGTGGCCATCGAAAGCGCGGTCGATCGAGCCTTGCAGTTCGGCCTTGATGGAGCGCGAGGCCTTGCGCATCCAGAACACCATGGACACCAGCATGGCGACGGCGACGAGCCCGACGATGGCTTCAAACAGTTCCTGCGTCTTTTGCGGGAATTCGGCCTTGGCGAGCTGCAGGCCGGCGCCGACGAAAAGCGACAGGGCGACGGCGAGCAGGATGCCGATCCAGACCACCGGCATGAAGCCCGAGCGTCCGGTCTGCTTCAGGTAGCTGGCAACAATGCCGACGATCAGCGCGGCTTCGATGCCTTCGCGCAGCATGATCAGGAACGGAACGAGCATGGCAAACCTTCAAAACCGGGTCTTGCCCGGCCCGGATGCCCCTACCTAGAACCGACAAAACCTGAGCACAAGAGTTAAGTTTTAGAAGTGTTCTAAGCTGGGAGGGGGAGGCGTGTGCAGTGGAGGATTGGTGTTGGACTATGGGGGGCGATAGACCCTGCTTGGTCTCACCCCCTCCCCAACCCTCCCCGCAAGGGGGAGGGTGTTGCATCGAGTGTGTGGCACGATCTCACAAAATACTCTGAGGGGCACCTCCCCCCTTGCGGGGGAGGTTGGGAGGGGGGTGAAATCAACCCGGATTTCTCCGGCTTTCACACCGCCCCTAGTAGATTTGCGCAGCCGTTAGGTGAACCCGCCACCACCTTCGGGTGAATGGGTTGCGCCCGCTTCCCCTCAATTGCGGAATCGAATGCCAGGGGCCCGCAGACTAGCCTGCAAGCGGAGTTCTGGAGGTTCGGCTTGCCGAAGCGGATGCGATGGGCATCTCACTGATCTACGCATTGAACGCCTTCCTGGTCACGGCGCTACTGATCACCTGGATCAGGCCGCTGGCGGTGCGTTTCGCGCTGGTCGACGTACCCGATGCCCGCAAGCATCACGAGGGCGTGGTGCCGGTCTGCGGCGGCATCGCCATGTTCGCCGCCGTCATCGTCAGCAACCTCGCGCTCGGGTTCGACGCGGCGTTCTCGCCGCTCGCGACATTGTGTATCGGCGCCATCGCCATTACCGGCTTCGTCGACGACCGCCGGCAGTTGGCGGCGATGACGCGATTGATGATCCAGAGCGTTGTCGCCACCGTGCTCGTCGTCTTCTGCATCGAGGGGCAATTGCATCTGGCGGCCGTGCTGCCGACCGATCTCGCCGAATATGCGCCCGCCATCGGCTCCGTCGTGGCGGTGATCTTCATTGCCGGCACCATCAATGCCGTCAACATGATGGATGGCGTCGACGGGCTGGCCGGCGGCTATATCGGTCTCTCCTTCTTCTGGCTGGCTTTGCTCGCCCAGGCGGCGGGGCGGCCCGAAATCGCCGCCGAAGCCCTGATGCTGATGGCGGCCGTCATCGGCTTTCTCGTCTTCAATCTCCGGCACCGCTGGCGCAGCCGCGCCTCGGTGTTCATGGGCGATGCCGGCAGCACCATGCTCGGCGCCGCCATTGCCTACCTGCTGCTGCGGCTGGCGAGCGGGTCGGGGGGCCTGTCCTTTCCGCTGCTGTTGTGGCTGGTCGTGGTGCCGGTCACCGATACGCTGATCCTGATGGCGAGCCGTATCGCCGCCGGCCACAGCCCGTTCCGGCCGGATCGCCGGCACCTGCACCACCTGCTGCAGGACCGGGGACTGAGCCCCGGCCAGACCGCGGCGCTGCTGATCGCGATCTCCTTTGCCTGCGGCGCCATCGCCTATGGCGGCCTGCTGCTCGGCATTCCCGACACGGTGATGGCCTTCGGCCTGCTGCTGCCGGTAAGCCTGCATGCGGCATTCGTTGCCACCCGCACCCGCAGGCTGGCGCCCGAAGCCCAGGCCGCCGTGCCACCGCCGCCGCTCTCCGCCAAGCCCCTCGATCAAACGCCGGGTAGCGCCTGATGACCGACCTTCTCGATCTGCCCGAGACCACGCCCCGCCCGTCGCGGCCGGCCGCAACCGGCACCAATGTGTCGGTGATGATCATGACCTACAACGAGGAGGCCAATATCGAAGCCTGCCTCAAGTCGGTCGCCTGGTCCGACGACGTCGTCGTGCTGGATTCCTTTTCAACCGACCGCACGGTCGAGATCGCCAGGGCCTTCGGCGCCCGCGTCTTCCAGCGCGCCTACGACAATGAGGCGGGCCAGCGCAGCTTCGGCATCACCGGCATCACCTACAGGAATGCCTGGGTCTATACGCCCGATGCCGACGAGATCACGCCGGACGATTTGCGCGACGAGATGCTGGCGATCGCCGCCGATCCGACGCGGCCGGAATCGCAGTTCCGGGCGCGCTACAAGAACATGTTCATGGGCCGCTGGATCCGGCATGCGAGCCTTTATCCCACCTGGATCACGCGGATGATCCGGCCCGACCAGGTGCATTGGGAAAGGCTCGTGCATTGCCGGTGCGTCGGCACCGGGCCGACCGGCGAGCTCAAGGCGCACTTTTTGCACTACAGCTTCAACAACGGCATGCGCGCCTGGTACGACAAGCACAACAAGTATTCGACGACCGAGGCCGAGCTTTCCGGCGAATTGCTGGCGAGCCCGATCTCGTGGTCGGGCCTTGCGAGCGGCGATGCCAACCGGCGCCGGCGCACGCTCAAGGAAATTTCGTACCGGCTGCCGATGCGGCCGTTCCTCAGGTTTCTGTACATGTATGTCTGGCGGCGCGGTTTTCTCGACGGCTGGCAGGGCTATGCCTATTGCCGCCTGCTGGCGAGCTACGAATTGATGATCGTCATCAAGATCGCCGAGAAGCGCCGACGCGAGCAGGGGCTGCCAGTGTGAGGCACAGGCGCGCCGACGGCGCGGCTTCGGGCAAAGGGAACAGCAATGGCCGATCTCCTCGAAAGACCGGGGCGCGTCCACCGGGTGCCGTCGACGGCCACGCCGCCGCTTTATGGCGGCCCCACCTTTTCCATGCGCAACCGCCTCGCGCGGGCCGCCTGGACCGTGAGCTGGTTCGTGCTGGCGGCCTGGACACCGTCGCCCTGCACGCCCTGGCGACGCGCCTTGTTGCGGCTTTTCGGCGCGCGGCTCAGCGCAACCGCCATCGTGCGCTCGAGTGCGCGGATATGGTGGCCGGCGAACCTGGAAATGGGCGAACACGCCTCCCTCGGGCCTGGCGTCATCTGCTACAACGTGGCGCCGGTGACCCTGGAGGCGGGCGCCATCGTCTCGCAGAGAGCGCATCTCTGCACCGCCAGTCACGACGTCGACGACGCCGGCTTTCCGCTCGTCTCGCGGCCTATCAGCATTGGCAGGAAGGCCTGGATCGCCGCTGAAGCGTTCGTGGGGCCGGGCGTGACGGTGGGCGAGGGCGCCGTCCTCGGCGCCCGTGGCGTTGCCGCGCGGGACCTCGCGCCATACACGATCTATGCCGGCAATCCCGCCCGTTCGCTCAGGCTGCGCTCGCATTCCCGTTAGACGTGGACGTCACCCGCCGGTAGATCTCCTCCATGCCGGCCGCCGCCTTGGGCCAGGTGAAGCGCCGCGCAACGAGGCGCCGGCCGTTCCCGCCCATCTGCGCGCGGCGCGCATCGCTCATGGCAAAGAGCCCTTCGAGCCCGCTTGCGATCGCCGCCGGATCGGCGCCGATCTCGAGTGCGGCATCGGCGGCAAAGGCCTCCGGCAGGTTGCATTCCGGCGTCAACAGGCTCGGCAATCCGCACGACATCGCTTCCAGCGCCCCCATCGGCAGGCCCTCGCTCACGGAGGGCAGGATGAAGGCATCGGCGTGGCGGTAGGCGGCGGCGCGCTCCGGGCCATAGGCAGGGCCGGCGAGATGCACGCTGGGGGAGGGGCGCAGCATCTCTCCCAACTTATCGGCATAGCCCGCATCGATCGGGCCGACGACGACCAGCCGCCAGCCGCTGGCCGCCGCCTTGTCGGCGACCTGCGACCAGGCTTCGAGCAGTTCCAGCACGTGCTTTTTCGGCGTCACCCGCCCCAGGAACAGCAGCACCTTCTCGCCCGGCCGATGCCAGGCGGGAACGGACGTTTCCTCGGGGATCGGATCGACGCCGTTGGGGACGATCGAGATGGGCACGGCAAAGCCGAGGGCGCGGATCGCCGCCTCTTCGGCCGCGCAGAGCGCGTGCAGGCACGCCGCCTGGCGCAGGTGCGCATCCTCGTAGATGAGCCGCGCCGCGCGTTTCTTCAGCTTCTGGTGGCGCATGGCCCAGGGGTCGAGCATGCCGTGCGGGCTGATGATGTAGGGCCGGCCGGTGATGCCGTGCCAGCGTTGCGCCGCCAGCGACAGGTACATCCAGAGCCCGTGGACGTGGAGGCAATCGAGTCCGCGCCGCGTCAGCATGTCGGTGAGCGACGGCGCAAAGGAAAAGCCGCGAGGGCCCAGGACCGGCGCGACGTGCACGGGGATGCCGCCGAAATCGAGCCCGTGCAGCGTATCGTGCTGCAGGCTGAAGATCTCGACGTCGACCGTGTCGCGCGCCGTGAGCGCCAGGCTCAGCGATTGCACCGCCTGCGGCACGCCGCCGCTGGTCGAGGTGGTCGAGCCGACGAGCATGCCGATGCGCAGGCGCCTGGTCATCATGCCGCGTCCCGCAAGGGGGCGAGGGCGGCGAGCAGCCGGCGGCCATAGGCGGCGAGATCGAACTCGGCGGCGCGGACGACGGCGGCCCTGGACATGGCGCCCAACGTTCGCTCATCGCCGAGGCGCTGCAGTGCCGCAACGATCGCGCCGGTGTCGCCGAGCGGTACGATGAAGCCGCTGAGCCCGTCCTCGACGACGCTGCCGGCATTGGGCGTGGCGATCACCGGCAGGCCGGCCGCCAAAGCTTCGTAGGTCACGGTCGCCGAGCCTTCGCAGGCCGAAGGCAAAAGGAAAACATCGGCCCAGGCGAAGTGGCGGGCGATCTCGGCGCGCGGCACGGTGCCGAGCAGTTCGAGGTTCGAAGCTTGGGCGAGCGCCGGATCGGGGAGCCCCGCCAGCCCGCCGATCATGCGGAATTCCGCATCGCGCCCCAGAGCGCGCGCCGTCTCGACGACATAGGGCGAGCCCTTGCGCAGGCCGACGGCGCCGACAGTCAGCACGCGCAGGCGTCTGCCCCGCTTGCGGGTGGGCGCGGCAAAGCGCTGCGTATCGATGCCGTAGGGCACGACGACGCATTTTTCGGCCGGCCCGCCCTCGGCGATGACGCCGTTGCGCACGAAGTCCGACGGGCAGACGATACGGTCGGCGATCTCCCATTCGTGCCGCTCGCGCTGCGCGAAGGCCCAGGCATGCGGGTCGAACCGCACCGTGCCCCAGGCCGGAAAGCGCTGCGCTTCGGCGGCGACGAGCCGTTCCACCATGTCGCGCGGCGCGATGATCTGTTCGACGACGGTCCACAGGCCGCGGGCCCTGGCGGCGCGGAGCTGTTCGAGGCACTCGCCGGCCATGCCGTAAAAACCGGCGGCCGAGCCGAAGCCGCTGCGCACGACGGCGCGCGAAAACGCCTGCGCTTCGATGAGGACAAGGCGGGTTTCCTCGGCCTGGTCGCGGGCGCGCATGCGCTCCATCACCTGCCAGGCGCCCATCGCGGGGAACGAGCGGATGCGCGAGCGTGGCAGGCCCGCCGGCACGCGCCCGAGCAGGCGCCGCATGGCGCTGGGTTGCCAGTCGCGCGGCACGCCGGCGAGCAGGCGCGGAAAGCCCTGCACGGCGCAGATATCGGTATAGAGCCGTTCGAGCGCGCCCGCCTCGTGCAGGATGCGCGGCACGGCATAGTGCATGCGGGCGCCCATCTGGCTGACGACGACGCTCATTCGTGCGCCCTCCGGTCGAGCCGCATGGGCGCCGCCTTGCGGACGGGCGTGCCCAGCCCGGCGAGCAGCCGGCCCCAGGAGGCGACGGCCTCCTCGCGCGTATAGCTCTTGTCGAACAGGGCCTTGGCGTTGGCGCCCATGCTGGCGGCGAGCTCCGGATGCTCGGCGAGGTCGGCGATCAGGCCGGCGAGCTTTTCGCCCTCGCCGATGCCGACGGAAAAGCCGCAGCGGCCTTCGGCGATGACGGTCGCCACCTCGCCCGCAGGGTCGCCGATAAAGAGCGTCGGCCGGCCGGCAGCGAGGATGCCGTAGAGCTTGGAGGGGATGATGCTACGCTCCAATGCGGGCAGGAGCGACACCAGGTGCACGTCGGCAACGCTGAGGCTTTCGGCGAGCCGGTCGCGGGGCTGTAGCGGCTTGAAACGCACCGATTGCGCCAATCCGCGGGCCGCGACCTCGGCCTCGACTTCCGCCTTCTGCTTGCCGTCGCCGATGAAGAGGAAACGGATGTCGCTGCGCTCCCGCAGCCGTTCGGCGGCAGCGAGCACGGTCGAAAAATCGTGGGCGCGGCCGAAATTGCCGGAATAGCCGACGACCAGTTCGTTGCCGTAGTGCCAGGCGCGGCGCAGGCGGTTTTCGGCGCGCGGCACGGGCTGGATCTCGTCGGCCTCCGACCAGTGATGCTGCACGGTGAGCCTTTCGGCAGGGATGCCGCGGGTTTCGAGATAGCGTTCCATGGCGCCGATCGGGCAGGCGTTGAGGGCGGCGCGGCGCAGCGACCAATCGCGCAAAGCGAGGGCGAGCCGCGCCGGCAGGGCCTTGTCGCGCAGCATGCCGAGATCGATCGCGACCTCCGGAAAAAGGTCCATCAGCCAGTTGACCAGCCGCGCGCGCCTGAGGGCCAGCGGCAGCGCGACGGTGACCGAGAGCATGGGCGGATCGGTGCAGGTAACGCAGATGTCGTTGCGCCGGGCATTGCCCAAGAGCCACGCCGCGGCGAGCAGGTGGAAGGTCAGGTAATCGATCATACGGCCCAATAGCTTAAGCCGTCCGAAGCGCGACGTGCCGAGGCGGACGACGCGAACGCCGTCTATGCTTTCTTGTGCCGGCAGGTCGGCTTTTCCGCCGTCGTGCAATTGCCGGCTGGTGAGGATCGCCACGTCCGTGCCCTCGCGCGCCAGCGCGAATGCGAGGCTGGAAACCATACGGCTCGTCGCCGATTGGTCGGGGAAAAAGTAGCGGTTGGCGAAGATGACGGTCACGTGGGTTTTCGCTCCTTGCAACAGGAGCTTGGCGGCATCGCGCGCGCCACCTCAATGCCGGCATTCTGGGTAGGGCGGGGCCGGCGCTTCCCCCGAAATAAGCAGGTTCCGGGCGCGTTCGAGCAACACCGGCAAAGCTGTCAGCCGATAGGGGTAGGCGCGGGCAGTGCCGCTAGCCGATTAGCCAGAGTGGCAGGGCCGCACACTTGCCTATTGTCAGGTCAGGCAATGACAGGGGCAATAATCCCATGAGCGGTAAAACGGCTCTGATCGTCGGCGTGACCGGGCAGGACGGCGCCTATCTCAGCGAATTGCTGCTGGGCGAGGGCTATATGGTGCACGGCCTCAAGCGCCGCTCGTCCTCGTTCAATACGGGGCGCATCGATCACCTCTACCAGGACCCGCACGACCACGACACGCGCTTCCGCCTGCATTTCGGCGACCTGACGGATGCGACCAATCTCATCCGCGTCATCCAGGAAGTGCAGCCCGACGAGATCTACAATCTCGGGGCGCAAAGCCACGTGCAGGTGAGCTTCGAAACGCCGGAATATACGGCCAATTCGGATGCGATGGGCGTGCTGCGGCTGCTGGAAGCCATCCGTATCCTCGGGCTTGCCAAGACGACGCGGTTCTACCAGGCATCCACCTCGGAGCTTTTCGGCAAGGTGCAGACGTCCATCCAGGACGAGCGCACGCCGTTCTATCCGCGCAGTCCCTATGCGGTGGCCAAACTCTACGGCTACTGGATCACGGTGAACTACCGCGAAGCCTATGGCATGCATGCCTCGAACGGCATCCTCTTCAACCACGAAAGCCCGATCCGCGGCGAGACGTTCGTCACCCGCAAGATCACGCGGGCCGTTGCCGCCATCGAAGCGGGACTGCAGGAGCGGCTGCGGCTCGGCAATCTCGATGCCAAGCGCGACTGGGGGCACGCCCGCGACTATGTCGAGGGTATGTGGCGCATCCTGCAGCACGAGACGCCCGATGATTACGTGCTGGCCACCGGCAAGACGCATACGGTGCGCGATTTCGTCGAGAGCGCGTTTTCGGTGGTCGGCCGCACGATCGAATGGAACGGCAAGGGCGTTGCCGAAGTCGGCCTCGATGCCCGCTCCGGCGATTGCCTGATCGAGATCGATCCGCGCTATTTCCGCCCCACGGAAGTGGACCTGCTGCATGGCGAGCCGACCAAGGCGCGCCAGGTGCTCGGCTGGCACCACAAGACCGAGTTCCGCGAGCTGGTGCAGGAAATGGTCGAGGCCGATATCGCCGCCGTCCTGCGCGACCGGGGCCGCAACGACGTGATGGGCTGGTAGAATGACGCCCTCCGCGCCCTTCAGCCTTTCGGGAAAACGCGTCTGGGTTGCCGGCCATACCGGCATGGTCGGCTCGGCCCTGGTCCGGCGCCTTCGACGAGAGTATTGCGACCTGCTGGTCGTGCCGCATAGCGAACTCGACCTGACGCGGCAGCACCATGTCGAGCGCTGGATGCGCATCATGCGGCCGGAGGTCGTGCTGGTGGCGGCCGCCCGCGTCGGCGGCATCATGGCCAACGCCACCTATCCCGCCGATTTCCTCTACGACAATGCGATGATCGCGCTCAATGTGCTGCATGCGGCGGTCGAGACCGACGTCGAAAAGCTGTTGTGGCTTGGGTCGAGCTGCATCTATCCGCGCGATGCGGAACAGCCGCTGGTCGAGGATTCGCTGCTGACCGGGCCGCTCGAGGCCACCAACGAAGCCTATGCCATCGCCAAGATCGCCGGGCTGAAACTCGCGGAAGCCTATGCGCGCCAGGCGGGCCGGCAGTTCTTTTCCGCCATGCCGACCAACCTTTACGGGCCGAACGACAATTTCGACCCGGAAAAATCGCACGTCCTGCCGGCGATGATCCGCAGGATCGACGAGGCCAGGCGCACCGGCCAGGCTGCCGTCACCATCTGGGGCAGCGGCAGGCCGTTGCGCGAGTTCCTGCATGTCGACGACATGGCCGACGCCTGCATCTTCCTGTTGAAGCACCACGATGCGGCGACGCCGGTCAATATCGGCAGCGGCGAGGAGATCTCGATCCACGACCTCGCCGTGCTCGTCGCCGATATCGTCGGGTTCAGGGGCGATATCCTGACCGATCCCTCCAAGCCGGACGGCACGCCGCGCAAGCGCCTCGATACGAGCCGGCTCGACAGGCTGGGCTGGAAGGCCCGCATCGGCCTCAGGCATGGGATTGCCGGCGTTTATGCCGAATGGCTGAAGGAGCGGGAGGCGCCGGCCGCGACCTTCGCTCCGGCGCCGGTCCCGTCGCTTCCGGTTTCAACCACCCGTCACTGAGCGGCTTCGGCAGTCGCCGTCGGCGGCAGCACGCTCTGCGCCTGCAGGATGTCGCCGGGCAGGATCGGCGTCATCTGGTCGGCGGTGAGCTGGATGCGCCGCCCGTCGACGACGCGGAAGATCGAATAGTGCGTTTCCGGCGGCTGCATGCGGCTGACCGCCTGCGCATCGAGCGAAGCGATCTCGCCCATCGTATCGACCAGGCTGGTGACGGTCGCGGTGTTGCGGGTGATCTCGATCTCGATGTCCCGAAGGCTTTCCGCCGCCTCGTTCTGGCGCTCGTTGGCAAGCACGGTCTTGCGCAGGCCGATATCGAGCAGGTTCTGCTCGGCCTTGGCGCGGGCGCTCTGCAGTTCAAGCGAGTCACGCTTGGTGGCCGAGAGCGTGCGCTGGATGGTCCTGAGGCTGGTATCGGTGGCGAGCCCCCGATCGACCAGCGATTGCGCCGAGGCGACGTCCTGTTCGAGCGAGGCGATTTCCTCGCCCTGTAGCCGGATCCCTTCTTCGACGGTCGCGATCTCGGCCTTGAAGCTCGCCTCCTGGGCCGAAAGGCCATCGTCCTCGGCCTTGGCCGTGCGCGCATGCACCGCCATGATGTTGCGTTCGGCGTCGATGATCGCGGCCATGGTCTTGCGATCGGCCGGATTGGCATCGGCCGGGATATCGAAGGTGAAGGCCACGCCGTCGCGTTCGGCCTCGATGCGCTTCTGCTTCACCTTGAGCGAGAAGAGCTGCAGCGTCAGATCCGTATATTGCTGGCGGGTGGAGATGAATTGCAGGCCGAGCGTTTCGGCCGCCTCCTGCGAGCGGCGATTGCCGCCGCCCAACGCCAGCAGTTCGAGCGCGATCATGCCCGGCCGATACTGGTAGCTGCCCGGCGCCTGTACGTCGCCGAGCACGAAGACCGGCGCATAGGAATTGATCGAGACCGTGACGGTGAGGCCGGCGACGTGCTCGACCAGCGCCTTGGTGATGGCATCGCCGATTTCCGGCGTCGTCATGCCGGCGACGGCCACGTGCCCGATGATCGGATAGCCGATCGTGCCGCTGTCATCGACCGGATAGAGGCCCGAAAGCGCGGGATTGCCGTAGGCGGTGACGGTCAGCGTATCGCCAGGGCTGACGTGGTAGGGCGTCACCTGGGCGAGCGCGGAGGTGGCGAGCCCGAGGCCAAGGGCGACCGAAATCGTCAGGAGCTTCATATTGTGCTGGAGTTTCGACATGGCTGGCTCCTTCAGGCGGTGACCGGGCCGGTGCCGGCCGGACGCGGGCGGCCGGTGGCCGGAACCGAGGTCGCAGGCGGCACGGACGGCACGATCTTTTCAGGCTGGACCGGGAAAGGCGCCGGCCGCGAAAAATTGGCGGCAACCACCGACAGCCCGCCGCGGCCGGTGCTGCGCAGGTGCGCGGCGACGGCGGTCACGTCACGGATCGAGGTGTGCGCCATGTTGACGACGAGCAGCGTCAGGTCGGCCTGCGCGGCAGCCTGCATGGCGACAGCGCCGCGCTGCATGGCCGGCGTATCGATGAGGACGATGTCGAAGCGGCTGCGCACCTTCTTCAAGAGCGCGCCGAAGCGCTTGGCATCGACCAGCACTTCCGGCGGCAAGCGGCCGGGGCGGCAGGCGATGACCGCGATCTCGCCATCCTCCGGCGAACGGCCGAGCGGGGCGACGAGGTCGGGATTGCGCAGGGCCTGGTCCAGCCCCATCACCGGTTCGCCGACCAGCATGTCCTCGAGGCCGGCGGTGTCGAGATCGAGGTCGAAGGCGAGGACCGTGCAGCCGCTGGCCGCCAGCGAGCGCGCCAGGGCGGCCGTGAGGAGGCTCTTGCCCTCGCGGGGCTGCACCGAGGTGATGGCCAGGACCTTGGCGCGGCTGGTGGACGTATGCGAGCGCAGCCGCGCGCGCAGGTTGGCGATGGAGTGGTCGAACGCCGTGGCGATGCCCTGCTGGCGGGCCCGCCGGCGGCGCGGCGGCGAAGCGACGGCGCCGAGGATTTCGGTGTCCAATGCCTCTTCGATCTGGCGCGGCGAGCGGATGCGGCGGTCGGTCAACTCCCGCAGGAAGGCGGCGCCGACACCGGCAAGGCCGCCCCCGGCAAGGCCGGCCATGATGGCGAAGGAAAGGCTGGGGCTGATGCGGCCCTGGGCCGGCTGCGCCTCGGAGATGAGCTGGGCTTCGGGCGAGGCGATGCCGTCCTGCTCGACCGTCTGCTTGTAGCGGGTGAGATAGCTGTCATAGAGCTCGCGGCTGGCGGTCGCCTCGCGGTCGAGCTCGGCGGCCTTGACCAGCGCCATGTTGCCCTTGGCGAGATCGGCCTGGGCCGCTTGCAGCGCCGTCGTCAGGCTCGCTTCCTTGGTTTCGAGCACGGCAACCTCGTTGGCGAGGCTGTCGACGATGTTCTTGGTTTCGGCCGCGATCTGTTCGTTGAGGGAGGCCAGTTGCGACTTCAGCGCCGGCAGGTCGCCGCTCTTGATGGCGCCGGCATTGGCGATGTCCTCGATGGCCCTTTGCAGGCGGGCCTGCTCGATGCGGAACGACTGGATGGTCGGCGAAGCGAGGACTTCCGAGAGCGCCAGCGCATCCTGGCCGGCGGCGAGCTTTTGCGCCGTTTCGAGCCGCGCGCGGGCGCCGCCGAGGCTGGCGCGGACGGTCACCAGTTCCTGGTCGAGCGTGCTGACGCGCTGCGCCTGCAGCGTGGTGCCGGCGACTTCGACGATGCCGTTTTCCTGGCGGAAACTGGTGCGTGCGCTTTCGGCGGATTCGACCTCGTGCCTGAGGCTCGCGACCTTCTGGCCGAGCCAGTCGCGCACCATTTCGACGGCATTGAGCTGCACTTCGACGCGATGGTCGAGATAGGCCTGGGCGAACGTATTGGCGACGGTCGCGGCGGTTGTCGGATCGTCGGCGGTGTAGCTCACGAAAATCGTCAGCGAGTGCCCGTCATTGGCGACCCGCAGGTTGGAGAGCAGCAGGTTGATCGTGTCGTCGCGCCGCCGTTCCGGCGAGGGGGCATCGGCCACGCTTGCCGGCCGCGCCATGAAACCGGAGAGCACCGGCTGCAGCGCCGACTTGATATTGTCGGCAAGGCTCACCTGGCGCTTGTACGGGTCGAGCGTGATGCCCTTGCCGGTCAGGCGATCGAGCACCTTTTCGGCGAGCAGCCGCGACTGGATGATGTCGAGCTCGGTCTTGAGGGCGGGACTGTCCTGCGGCAGCGGCGAGATCACGGACTCGCTGGGCATGCCCTGCAATTGCCGGACGTCGAGGGCCAGGACGGCCTCGGCCGAAAATCGCGGCGGCGTTGCCAGGTAACTCATGAGCGACAGAACGAGGCCGGCCACGAGAACGAGGCCGATGGTGAACCGGCGACGCAGGAAGACCTGCTGCAGGCGTGCGACCTGGACGTCGCCGGCGGACGTGTTCGATACGATCATGATGTTGCCCTTGAACTAGAAGTGAGGTCGTGAAGGCGGCCGCACGCTTATTCGGGGAACATGTTCCGTATCTTGAAGGCGACCTCGGTGCGGTTCGTCGCGTTGAGCTTGCGCATGATATTGCGGATGTGAACCTTCACCGTGCTCTCGCGCAGGTTGAGCTCGTAGGCGATGATCTTGTTCGCCCGCCCCCGGCGCAGCGCCTCGACCACCGCCATCTGGCGGTCGGTGAAGAGGGTCTGCCCCTGCCGTTGCGGCGCCTGGTATTCGAGCAGCTGTTCGCTCACCGCCAAAACGCTGCTGGCCGGCACGAAGACGCCGCCGGCAATGGTCATGGCGATGGCTTCGGCGGCAACGCGCAAGCCCACATTGGTGGGAATGAAGCCGCGGGCCCCGTATTGCAGCGCGGCGATGATCTGCAGCAGCTCGTCGGTATCGGCGAGCATGATGACCGGAACGGAGCCGGCCGCATTGATGACGCCGGTGATGATCTCGGCGGCGCGCGGATCGGAGATGCGCTTGTCGGCGATGGTGAGCAATATCGCCGAAGGCTGTACGCCCTGGGCGCTCGCCTGCTGCCATTGCTCGACCGAGGCATAGGAGAGGAATTTATGCGCCGGAGACTGCGAGGCCAGGCCCCGCACCAGGCATTCCCGCTCCAGTTCGCGGTGGTCGATGACGACGACGGTGTGTTCTGCACGATCTTCGGCCGGCGCCGGCGATCCTCCCACGACACGGATGGCGGCATTGCGGGCGGGCCGCGGCGGGCTCGCCGTACTTGTCAGTGACATTTCCATCATGATGTTCCCCTGTCTTTTCGTAACACCAGTCCCTGCTGGAGCCCGCGGTGCAGGCTCCAGTTCTCCTCGTCCCTCTGAGGGTCGATTGTTTTGACGTCTGGTTAAAACACTTTGGTAACCATTACATTCAATATGATTAGCGCCACATCGAATGTATATAACATTTGTTAATTAACGGAAGATTCTAGGAAATTTGCTTCGGATATGCATCCGAACAGCTCTGAACACGGGTGTTCTCAGTTCGAATTTGAACTTTTTACTATAGAACACATCCGCGTGATAATATTAGCGCGTTGCGTCGTCCCGCAAATACTCGGAACTGAACTCGGAAAGTCGACAGAGGCGGGCCCAGTCGAGAATCCGGACGCTCTTCTTTTCGATCGTGACCAGGCCAAGCGCGCGCAGCTTGCGCAAGGTGCGGTTGACGTGGATCGGCGTCATGCCGAGGGCATCGGCGAAATCGCTCTGCGTCAGCGGGCAGTAGAAAACCACGTCGGCATCGGAATGCTGCGGGTTGAGGCGCTGCCCGAGCTCGAGCAGGAAATGCGCGGTGCGGGCAATGGCGCTGAGGCTCGAAAGCCGGACGATATGCTCGACATGGATGGCCTCGACGCGGGCAGACGCGACTTCGAAGGAGCGGGCGATATCGGGCCGATGCACCAGCAAAGCGGTCAGCGTCGAGACGGGAAATTCGAGGACGATCGCCTGGTCGATGGCGCGGGCGGACGCACGGGCAGCGCCGGCTACGGTCGGCAATTGCAGGATGTCGTCCTTGAGGTAGACATCGACGATCAGGCGAGAACCGCTGAGAAGCTGGATTTCGCTGCAGACCCAGCCGCTCTTCAGCAGCTTGATCGAGGTAACAGGATTGCCCTCCTCGAGGACAATGCTGTCGGGCTCGTAGATCCGCTCAGCGGCCTTGAGCCCCAGTTCCTGGGTTATGGCCCTTTCGGCCTCCTCGGCTAGAACACGGCCGACGCGGCGCGACTGGGCAAAGTCTTTGTGAATGATGCTCATAATAACGCCTGCTCGTCATTCGCCCTAGCACCCATCCCCCACTGGATTTTGCCCTGATAAACGATGTCCCGGTTTCCACCTGCGACCCCCGCGGCTGGCCGGAACGGTTATTTTTCCGATAATAATTTCAACATGAACCGCATGACTTTGCCTTGATCCAGGTCAAGGCGGTTCCACTAATCGGCGTTAGTGTCCGACGCGGCGAAGACCATCCGCATACGATTCGAGCCCCTGCCGAGGCGTAATCCTTTCTTGATCGCCTGCTTTCCATTGTGTTCGAGAAGTCCCGCGCGCAGCTTGAGCCGGAAACGCATGGCCTCATAAGGGCGCCGCGCCTGCCAAAGCAGCAGGCGCTTGCGCACCGGCCCGAGCAGGATCTGCTCCCATTGCGTGGCAATAGCTTGCTCGGTGAAATCCATGGCCTTGCGCCTGCCGTTGCGAACCAGCAGTGAATAGAGCAGCGGGCTGTCGCGGAGCCGCAGCACCGCTTCGAGCGCTTCCTCGGCGCTGCCGATGCGCAGGTAGTCGCTGCCGGGCGTGCCGACCTGCAAGAAGGCTGAATCGTAACCGCCGACGAACGGGATGCCGGCATGCCAGGCGTTCAGCAGCTTGCTGGGCGGCTTGCCGTCGTAAGGGCGCTTGTCGAAACTCCGCACGCCCAGGATCACGTCGACCTGCGAAAGATCGTTCCAGGCCTCACGCGAGGGCTGCACGAAATTGAGGCCGTGGCGGGCGAAGAGGCGCTTCCAGGCGCCGACGCCGGCGGCCAGGTTGCCGTTCACGATCTCGCCGGCATAGGCAATGGTGGTCACGCCCTCGCGGCGCTCGTCGCGCCCGACCAGGGCCGGTTGCGGCCAGAGCGGAACGTACGAGGTCTCGCTGCCGAGCTGCGCGCGGTTCTGCACGAGGTGGTAATGGGCCCAGCGCCGGCGGGGAAAATCGGCCCGCACGCAGACGATGAACTGGTTGGGTGCGCCGCGCAGGTTGAGCAGGTGGTCGGAATGCACGACGTTCACGGCGCCCGCCTGCAGTTGATTGGAAAGCTGTACCTGCACGGTGCCGCGCGCCTTGAGGATCAGGTAGGATTGCAGGCACCAGCAGAGATCGCCCTTGGACGAGATGCGGGCCAGCATTTCCGGCTTTTGCGCAAACAGGCCCGCCAGATCGGGCATGGCATTGCAGAGTTCGAGCTCGGCCGGCGCCAGGTCGGCAACGAAATTGAACAGCGGATCGGCGAGCTTCTTCGTCATGACTGCCGGGCTCGCCGCATAATGTCGAACAATGTCGCCATCACCTTGCGGTCGGGGCGTTTGAGATGGCGCAAATGGCCGAAAGGCGGCCAGAAGCGCGTATCGGGGTTGAGCTTGCCGGCAAACGTGCGCAATTCGCGACCGATGGCGTGGTTGCCGCGCAAAGCCTGGGCGATGCCGGTCCAGAAGGCGGCATCGCCGAGGCGCCGATAGGCCAGGCGCTTGAGGCTCGCGGCATCTTCGAGCCGGTGGCCGTGGCGCTGGAAGAAGGCGTCGAACGCGCCCTTGCGCTGCAAATAGTCCTCGGTCACGCGGCGATAGATGCCGGTCGACATGTTGTTGCCGTGCAACCGGTAGAACGCCTGCACGGCCGGCGTATAGGCCACCGACCCATAGGCGGCGAAACGCATCCACATTTCCATGTCGCCCGAATGGTAGAGTTCGGGCAGGTAACCGCCGATGCGTTTCTGCACGTCGGTGCGCACGATCGCCGTCGGCGTCGGCACGTTGTTGCGGATCGTGTCGCAGGTCTCGCGGATGAAATCGCGGCCGGGCCGTACGACCCAGTCCGGATTGGCGGCGCCGTCGAGTTCGGGCACGGGATCGCCGTTGAGGATGTCGATGGAGGCGCCGTAGGTCAGCACGACGTCGGGCCGTGCATCCATGATGGCGACGGCGCGCCGCAGGGCGCCGGGGGCCAGGAAGTCGTCGGCCGACAGCGACAGGAAATAGGGCGCCGCGGCCCAATCGATGCCTTCGTTATAGGTGGCGATATGGCCGCGATTGAGCCTGTGGGCGATCACGCTGACGCGGGGATCGGTCCGCGCCAGGCGCCGCGCCACCTTGGCGGAATCGTCGGGCGAAGCGTCGTCGATGATCAGCACCCGGAAGTCGGGCATGGACTGATCGAGAATGCTGCCGATGCATTGCGGCAGGAAACATCCATAGCGATAACACGGAACGACAATATCGACCTTGGACATTCTGAACCCCCTCTATCGCCATACGATAGGGCGCAAGGCGGGCGGCTGCGTATGCCCTAATTCGATGCCTGCCGGTTGCATCAAAAGCAGTAGGCTTCAGTTGTCGGCGGTGAGGGGGGCATGCCGGGCGAGGCGCGCGGCAAGCAGCAGGACGATCTGGCGCAGTTCCACCAGCAGCGGGTTGCGGCTGAGAGAAAGGCCGAGCAGCCAGCCGATAGCGGCGCCTGCCACCGCCAGGACGAGCGACGGCCACGGCAGGTCGGGCGAAAATCCGTAGGCAAGGGCGACGAGCAGCGGCGTGAGGCCGGCCCCGAGGCTGGCGGGCAGGCTATGGGCGAGGGCGACGAGCAGGTCGCGCCAGGCAAAGCCGAGCTGGCGGCGGATGAAGACGAGCGAGACGACGACCTGCAGCGGCCAGGACAGCAGCATGCTCGCCGCCACCGCCATCAGGCCGAGCGGGGCGGTCGCGACGATCCCCACGATGCCGATGGGCAGGGTGATGAGGCTCGCCGCCAGCGTATCGCGCACCCGTCCGAGCGCCACCAGCGTGGGGTAGGTGAGGGGGGCCGGCGTCATGCCGAGATAGGCAATACACAAGATGCGCAGCACCGGGGCTGCTGCATGCCATTGCGGCCCGAGAACGAGGCCGACCGCCGGTTCGGCCATGATGGCAAGGCAGATGAGGACCGGCCATTGCACGGCGGCCAGCAGGGTCAATGCGCGGAGATAGCCGGCCTTGAGGTTGCCGCCGGCCCGCACCTCGGCGGCAAAGGCCGGAAAGATCACCGGCTGGAAGGCGCCGACGACGGCGCGATCGGGAAGCTGGCAGAGCGTCACGGCGCGGCTGTAAAGGCCGGCAGCATCGAAGCCGGCGAGCCGGCCGAGCAGGGCCTGCGGCAGCACCAGGTAGAAGTTGTTGAGCACGGCGGTGGCGCTGGCAATGCCCCCGAAGCCGAAAACGGCGCGCCAATGCGTGAGGCTCAGCCGGAAGATCCAGAATTTCGGCCGGTAGAGGACCGAAGCCAGCGTGATCGTCAGCAATGACATGAAGGACGCGAAAGCCAGGCTCAGGTAACCGGCGCCCATGCGGATGAAGACGATGCTGGCGACGAGATTGGCGAAAAGCCCGGCCGTATTGATCACCGCCAGCGCCCCGAAGGCGAGTTCGCGCCGCAGCAGCGCCTGCGGCGGCGAGGCGAAGGCCCCGAGAACGATGCCGACGGCGGCGATCCGCACGACCGGCACCAGCCGAGCATCGCCGTAAAAGCCCGCGATCGGCTCGGCCAGCACGGCAAGGCACAGGGCGATCAGCAGCGACAGCGCCAGCATGGCGGTGAAGGCGGTGCGCACCGCGACCCGGTCGAAATCGCGCTGCTGCACGATATAGGCGCTGGTGCCGAAATCCTTGAGGCTTTCGGCCAGCACGACGATGGCGCCGCCGACGACGAAGACGCCGATCTCGTCGGGCGTCAGCAGCCGGGCGACGATCGCGGTCGTCGCCAGGTTGATGACGAGGCCGAGATATTTGTCGAGCGCCGAAAACAGCAGCGGCCGATGCAGGCTGACCATCGAGCCCGTCCTCGTGGAGTTCTTCACGCTCAAGCGCACGCCAGTGTGCGACGCCCATGCCGCTACGGTCGACTATCCCTTTGGAGTAAGCGGCGTTCCCCTGCCTCATCAGCCGTTTTGGGTGGCTCACACATGCCCGTGAACGCGCAACATTCATGCCGGACAGCCGGTGCGCCGGCTTCGTGGGCTTGAGCTTTGGAGGGCCGCCATGCCGATAGCGTCCTGCAATCTTGCAGAGGGCGTCGTGATCATACACCGCTACCTGGTGAACCTTTACGGGTGCACGATCGGTGCCAATACAAGGATCGGCCCCTTTGTCGAGATACAGAAGAACAGCAGCGTTGGCCGCAACTGCAAGATCTCGTCGCACTCCTTCATCTGCGAAGGGGTGACGATCGAAGACGAGGTGATGATCGCCCACGGCGTCATGTTCACCAACGGCATGCTGCCGCGCGCCACCAATGAAGACGGCAGCCTGCAGCGCGACGGCGACTGGGAGATGACGCCGACGCTGGTGCGCAAGGGGGCCTCGATCGGCTCCAACGCCACCATCATCTGCGGCGTCACCATCGGGGAAAAAGCCATGGTCGGCGCCGGCGCGGTGGTGACCCGCGACGTACCCGACCATGCCATCGTCGCCGGCGTTCCGGCACGGATCATCGGCGATGTCCGCAAGTACCGCATGAAGCGCCGCAACCGCCTTGTCTCGGCGGGCGCGGTCGCCGTTCCGGCAGGTGCGCCATGATCCGCATCGGCATTATCGGATACGGCTATTGGGGACCCAACCTGGCGCGGGCGGTCGCCGAAACCGACACCGCGCAGGTCGAAGCCATCGCCGACTTTTCCGCCGCCGCACGCGAGCGGGCCGGCCGCCGGCATCCTTCGGCACGGCTGTTTGCCGACTGGCGCGAACTCATCGCCGATCCGGCGGTGGATGCGGTGATGGTCGCAACGCCGGTCGCCACGCATTTCGACATCGCGCTCGCCGCCCTCAAGGCCGGCAAGCACGTCCTCGTCGAAAAGCCGATGGCCGAGACCACGGCCAAGGCGGCCCATCTCATCGAGGAAGCCGAAAAGCGCAAGCTGACGCTGATGGTCGACCACACCTTCGTCTATACGGGCGCCGTCAGGACCATCCGCGACCTCGTTGCTTCGGGTGGCCTCGGCGACGTCTATTACTACGACTCGACGCGGGTGAACCTCGGCCTCTTCCAGCGCGACGTGAACGTCATCTGGGACCTGGCGGTGCACGATTTCGCCATCCTCGACTATGTGCTCGATGCACGGCCCGTTGCCATTTCGGCGAGCTCGGCGAGCTTCGTTGCCGACAGCCCCGACAACATGGCGCACCTGTCGGTCTATTTCGACAACGGTGCCATGGCGCATCTCAACGTCAACTGGCTGGCGCCGGTGAAGGTGCGCCAGACGCTGATCGGCGGCAGCCGCCGCATGGTCATCTACGACGACATGCAGACCAGCGAGAAGATCAAGATCTACGACCGCGGCGTGGCCGTCGCCGTCGATGCGGCGGCAACGCGCGACCGCATGATCTCCTATCGCATCGGCGACATGTCGGCGCCGGCCATTTCCGCCAAGGAAGCCCTGCTCACCGAAACCGAGCACTTCGTTTCCGCAATCGAGACCGGCACCAAGCCCATAACCGACGGCGCCTGCGGCCTGCGCGTCATCGAAATGCTGGCGGCAGCCTCGCGTTCGAGCCAGCTGCGCGGCCAGCCCATCGAGATCACCCCCTTGAGGAAAGCGTCATGATCCCGCTCCTGGACCTCAAAGCCCAATACCGCACCATCGGCCCCGAAATCGAGGCGGCGGTGCTCGAAACCCTGCGCAGCGGCAGTTACGTGCTCGGCGAACCGGTCGCCCGGTTCGAGCAGGCCTTCGCCCGCTATTGCGGCACCAGCGAAGCGGTTGCGCTCAATACCGGCACGTCGGCGCTGCACCTGGCGCTGTTGGCGGCCGGTGTCGGGCCGGGCGACGAAGTGATCACTGTCCCCATGACCTTCGTCGCCACGGTCGCGGCTATCGTCTATGCCGGGGCGAGGCCGGTCTTCGTCGATATCGATCCGGTCACCTGGACCATGGATCCCGCCGCGCTCGAAAGGGCGGTGACGCCACGCACCAAGGCCGTGCTGCCCGTGCACCTGCATGGGCGGCTGGCCGACATGGCGGGCATCAATACCTTTGCCCGGGCGCATGGCCTTATCGTCATCGAGGATGCGGCGCAGGCGCATGGCGCCGAGCGTTTCGGCATCCGTGCTGGCGCCTTTGGCGATATCGGCTGTTTCAGCTTCTATCCCGGCAAGAACCTCGGCGCCTATGGCGAGGGCGGGGCGGTCATCACCAACGACCAGGCCTTTGCCGAAACGATCCGCTCGCTGCGCGACTGGGGCCAGGCGGGCCGCTACAACCACGTGCGGCACGGCTTCAACTACCGCATGGATGCGGTGCAGGGGGCGGTGCTCGGCGTCAAGCTCGGCCATCTCGATGGCTGGACCGCGGCGCGCCAGGCGGTCTGCAATCGCTACGATCTCGGGCTCGACCCGTCGATCGCACGCGCCGCCGGTCCCTTTGCGTCCGACCACGTCTGCCACGTCTATGCGATCCGCGTTGCCGGCCGCGATGCCGTCCGCGCCGAACTGGAAGCCGCCGGCATCGGCACCGGCATCCACTATCCCAGGCCCGTCCACCTGCAGCCCGCCTATGCCGGGTTGGGGTACGGCTCCGGGGATTTTCCGATCTCGGAAGCGCTGGCGGCCGAAACGCTGTCGCTCCCCGTCTATCCCGAACTCGATCCGGCCGACCAGGACCGGGTCATCGATGCCGTCAACGCTGTGGCAGCGACAACGGCCGCGCCGGCCAAGGTCGCGTGAGGAGAAAGCAAATGCCCAATAGCGAACGCAGCCTTGCCGGACAGCGCGTGCTCGTTACCGGCGGCGCCGGTTTCGTCGGCTCGCATATCGTCGACCTGCTCGTCGATGCCGGATGCAGCCAGGTCGTCGTTGTCGACAACATGGTGCGCGGCCGGCCTGCCAACCTCGCCTCGTCGCTGGGGAGCGGTGTCGTCGAACTGGTCGAAGGCGACATCCGCGACCACGAGCTGATGGAAAGGCTCGTTGCCGGTTGCGACACGGTCTTCCACCAGGCGGCGCTGCGGATCACGCAATGCGCCGCCGAGCCCGACGAGGCGATGAGCGTCATGGTCGATGCGACCTATGACCTGCTGAAGCTTTGCGTTGCCGCCAAGGTCGGCAAGGTTGTGATGGCGTCCTCGGCCTCGATCTACGGCATGGCGGAGAGCTTTCCCACCGAGGAATCGCACCACCCCTACGGCAACCGCACGCTCTACGGCGCCGCCAAGTCGTTCGGCGAAGGCCTGCTGCGCTCGTTCCACGACATGTACGGGCTCGACTACGTGGCTTTGCGCTATTTCAACGTTTATGGGCCTCGCATGGACCTGCATGGCCGCTACACGGAAGTCATGGTGCGCTGGATGGAGCAGTTGGCGGCGGGCCTGTCGCCGGTCGTCTTCGGCGACGGTTCGCAGACGCTCGACCTCATCCATGTCCGCGACGTGGCGCGCGCCAATATCCTTGCCGCGCAACGCCCGGTGACGGATGCCGTCTTCAACGTCGGCAGCGAGACGGAAACCTCGTTGCTCAGCCTTGCGCGCCTCATCGCCACGGCGATGAACCGGCCCTATATCCAGCCCGGCCATGTCGAGCCGCGCACCGTCAATCCGGTGCCGCGGCGGCTCGCTTCCGGCGCCAATGCCTGGGAGGAACTGCGCTTTCGGCCGCAGATCAAGGTCGCCGACGGGCTTCGCGACCTCGTCGACTGGTGGCGCAGCGAAGCGCCGGCCGCGTCGGCCGAAAGGCAGGCGTCATGATCCCGATCGCCAAGCCCCTGCTCGGCGAAGCCGAGGCCGAGGCGGCCGCCGCCGCGGTGCTGTCGGGCTGGCTGACGCAGGGCCCGCAGGTCGAAGGCTTCGAGCGCGAATTCGCCGAAATGGTCGGCGCGCGCCATGCCTGCGCCGTCTCCAATTGCACGGTGGCGCTGCACCTGGCGCTGCTGGCGCTGGGCGTCGGCCCCGGCGACGAAGTGGTGACGGTCAGCCATACGTTCATTGCCTCGGCCAATGTCATCCGCCAGTGCGGAGCCCTGCCGGTCTTCGTCGATATCGAGGCGGACGGGTTCAATATCGACGTCACGCAGGTCGAGGCCGCCATCACGCCGCGCACCCGCGCCATCCTCACCGTGCACCAGATCGGCATGCCCTGCGATATCGGCGCGATCGTCGCCATCGGCCGGCAGTTCGGCATTCCGGTCATCGAGGATGCTGCCTGTGCCATCGGCTCGGAAATCTGCATCGACGAGGAGTGGCACCATATCGGCGAACCGCAGGGCGACATCGTCTGTTTCTCGTTCCATCCCCGCAAGGTGGTGACCGTCGGCGACGGCGGCATGTTGACGACCGACAATCCCGACTACGACGCCCGCTTCCGCCTCTGGCGCCAGCACGGCATGTCGGTGCCCGATACGCTCCGGCACGGCAGCCCGACGGTGATCTTCGAGAGCTATCCCGTTCCCGGCTACAATTACCGGATGACCGACGTGCAGGCGGCGATCGGCCGGCAGCAGTTGAAGCGCCTGCCCGACATCGTCGCCAGCCGGCGCTCGCTCGCCACCTCCTATGGCGAACTGCTTGCCGATATCGATGGGGTACTGCCGCCGCGCGAGCCGCGCTGGGCGCGCTCGAACTGGCAGAGCTATTGCGTGCGGCTCGATTTCGATCTCGACCAGCGCGCGGTAATGCAATTCATGCTCGATCGGGGCGTTGCGACGCGCCGCGGCATCATGTGCATCCACATGGAAGCGGCCTATGCCGACCAGACGTTGCGCACGCCGTTGCCGCGCTCGGAAATGGCGCGCGACCACGCGATCCTGCTGCCGCTGTTCGCCCAGATGACCTACGACATGCAGGCAACGGTCGTTGCCGCGCTTGCCGATGCCATCGCCGCCTGCCGGCCGCTGCGAACGGCCCTGGGATGACGGCCGCCATGCTCATGACCGCCCCGCCGCCACCGGCAACCACGCAATTGCTCGCATTGATCGACAGGCAGATCGCCGCCACCGGGCTCGACCTTTCGGGCCTCAACGTCGTCACCGAGGCGGCAACGGGCGCCTATGCCGCAACCGCCGTGGTTGCGGCACGCGCGGGCGCGCGCATCGTCCATGCCCTGGCGCGCGACACGCAAAGCCATGGCAGCGCCGCCGATGCGGCCCGCGAAGTGCTTTCTCTTGCGACCGAGGCGGGCGTTGCCGATCGCATCCGCGTCGTCGACGGCATTGCGCCGGGCGTGCTCCCCGAATGCGACATCCTCACCAATTCCGGACACTTGCGGCCGATCACGGCCGAAACGATCCGTCTCTTGCCGGCCCGCGCCGCCATCGGCCTCATGTTCGAGGATTGGGAATTCCGCGACACCGACCTCGATCTTGCCGCCTGCCGCGCGCGTGGCGTCAAGGTCGCGGCGGTCAACGAGCGGCATCCCGCGGTCGGCGTGTTTCCGTTCCTCGGCCCGCTCTGCGTGCTTCTGCTCGAAGAGGCGGGGGTGGATGTCGCAAGCGCCGAAGTGGCGCTGCTGTGCGACAATCCGTTTTCGCCGTTCATCGCAGCCGGGCTGGACAAAGCCGGCGCGCAGGTTCGGGTCTTCACCGATCCCTTGCAGGTGCCAGATGCCGGTTGGACCGTCGTGGTCGTGGCGCTGACCCCGGGCGCGCGCGATCGTCTCGACGCCGCCGATTTCGCTCATCTTTCCAGACACGCGCCGCGAGCGCTCATCGCCCAGTTCTGGGGCGATATCGACCGCGATGCTGCCCACCAACATGGCTTTGCCGTCTGGCCGCCGTCGCCGCCGCGGCGTGGCCATATGGCCATCCTGCTCAACGCCCTTGGCCCCGAACCGATCGTCAGGTTGCAGACCGGTGGCCTGCGCGCCGCCGAACTCGCCTTCCGGGGTGGACGGTCGGTTGGTCAAGGCATTTTACAACTGATGTGAAGAAATTATTCACGTCTCCGTGAACGTTCTGCTGCAATAAATTTCTCTATCGACAAAATGATTAGTGGAATTACTTACAAACATCCGATATATTTTGCTATTCTGAGAGAATTGTCCGACGCGGTCTGTGAGGGGTGGCCGTGATAATGGAACAGATTTCCAGGATAGTTGGGCGTACGAACAGATACTTCCTTGCAGTAGTCATCGTCGCTCTCGCCTTTCTTATCCGTTTGTCGCTTGAGCAGGTCTTGGGCGGTACGGCTTCGGCCCTGTTGATGGTTCCTGCCATTCTGCTTGCTTCGCTGGTCGGGGGACTGGGGCCAGGCGTGCTGGCGACCCTGCTGGCGCTGCCTTTGACGCTCTATTTCCTGGGCGATGTCAGCGTGGAGCACATCGCTGCCCATCTTTTATTGTTGGCGGCCGTCGGCTTCAGCATCGCGCTGATGGGGCAGTCGCTGACGCATGCGATGGCCAATGCGCGCGCCACCGAGCAGGACCTGCGCCGCCGCGAAGCGCATCTCAGGTCCGTGCTGGATACCAGTCCCGATGCCACCGTCGTTTTCGATGCCGAGGGCCGTATCGTCACCTTCAATGCCGCGGCGATGCGCCAGTTCGGCTATTCGCAGAGCGAAGCCGTGGGTGCCGATGTCGCCATGCTGGCGCCGCCCGGGCGGGTCGGCGAACCCGATCCTTTCCGGCGCGCCCTCACCACGCATCCGCGGCGGCGCACGGCGCTCGACGTGGTGCCGAGGGGCCGCCGCAAGGATGGCTCGACCTTCCCGATCAGGCTGACGGTCGGCGAAATGTCGGTAGAAGGCAGCCGCTACTTCACCGGCTTCATCGAGGACCTGACAGAGCGCCACCAGGCGGAAGCCCAGCTTGCCGAAGCCAATGACGAACTGGCCCGGCTGGCCCGTATCAACGAATTGGGCGAAATGGCCTCGACGCTGGCGCACGAGCTCAACCAGCCGCTTTCGGCCATCACCAATTATGTAGAAGGTTGCCGGCGGCTGCTCGACGACATCGATAGCCACGTTGCCGGCCGCATGCGCAACGCGCTGGACGAAAGCGCCCGCCAGGCCATGCGCGCCGCCGAGATCATCCGGCATCAGCGTGAATTCGTGGCGCGCGGCGAAACCGAGCAGCGTCACGAAAACATCCGCCGGCTGGTCGAGGAGGCGGGGGCGCTGGCCCTGGTCGGCTCGCGCGAGCGTGGCGTCAACTGGGTGTTCGAATTCGCCCCGGAAGCGGGGATGGTCCTCGCCGATCGCGTGCAGATCCAGCAGGTGCTGGTCAACCTCATGCGCAATGCGATGGAGGCGATGCGTGACAGCAACCGGCGCCTGTTGCAGGTGCGAACGCTAGCCCGGGGCGATCGCGTCGTGGTCGAGGTCAGCGATACCGGACCGGGCATCCCGCCGGAGATCGAGGTAAGGCTGTTCGATCCGTTCGTCACCTCCAAGCCGGGAGGTATGGGCATCGGCCTCTCCATCGCCAGGCGCATCATCGAAGCGCATGGCGGTGAGATCGGTTTCAGGCACGGCGAGACGGGAACGACCTTCTATTTTTCCCTGTCGGCCGCCGAGGAGAACGAGAATGCAGGCTGATATCATCCTCCATATCGTCGACGACGACGAAGCGGTGCGCCGCTCGCTGGTGTTTCTGTGCAGCAGCGCCGGCTATGCGGTGCGCCCGCACGAATCCGCCACCGATTTCCTGGCTTTGGCGCCTTCGGTGGCCAACGGGTGCCTGCTGGCCGACCTGCGCATGCCCGACATGAACGGCGTCGAGCTCTTGCAGAAGCTGCGCGATATCGGGGCGGAACTGCCGACCGTCGTCATCACGGGCGATGGCGATGTCAAGATGGCGGTCGAGGCGATGAAGCTCGGGGCCGTCGATTTCGTCGAAAAGCCGTTCATCGAAGCCGTGCTCCTGGAAGCGATCGAGCGCGCCGTCGGGCGGGCGCAATCGGCGATGAGTTCGGCGCAGGCGCGCGAGGCGGTGATGTCGCGCCTCAACAGCCTCAGCGATCGCGAAAACCAGGTGCTCGACGGCATCCTTGCCGGCCAGTCGAGCAAGGTCATCGCGCAGGATCTCGAGCTCAGCCCGCGAACGGTCGAGGTCTATCGCAGCGGCCTCATGGCCAAGATGCAGGCGTCCAGCCTCTCCGATCTCGTCCGCATGGCCCTGCTCGGTGGCCGTGGCGGTGGAATAGCGTGATTTTGTTGGGACCAGTGTTTTGACTGATCTAGCTCAACGCGTGCGACTCATTCAGGTCTAATATGGCTTTGCCCCTTGACGCTGTTGCGGTCTGAGTTGGTTGGGGGACGGGAAAATTCTCGAAAACGGACCCATTCTGGTCGTGTCTGCGGACGCGGGGCTGCGCAAGTCTCTCGCCTTCGTCCTCGCAGCGGAGGGATTTGCGACCATAGATTTTGCCGACCTCGCTTCGGCGCGGGCGGCGAGCGTATTGGCTGCCTGCCGCTGCGCCATCGTCGACGAGGTGGCGCCCGGCAATCCCGGCGATCTCGGCATCCTGCCGCCGGCGATGCCGATGATCGTGCTCTGCGACAGGGTGACGTCGCGACCGAAAGGGCTCCTGCGCTACGTCGCCAAGCCTATCCTCGGACCCAAGCTGACCATGCTGGTCCACCGGCTGCTCGATGAGGCCGGGCAGGCTGCGAACAATACTAAGTAAACCTACTAAGACCTCGACACGAATTTGCCTTTTCCGGTTGTCGTGCAACGCTATGGCAAGACGGGGGGCATCATGCTGATCGAAACAGATACGAGCGTTTCGTGGCGTCATGAGCAGGATTGGGGCGGCCAGCAGCCGAACCATTTCGTCGGCGCTACGTCCACTTTCACCGGCACGTCCAGGCCGCTGACGCTTTATGAAGCGGGCGAGGAAATCTTCGGGCCGGCTTCGCGCGGCCAGGCGCTTTTCCAGGTTGCCTTCGGCGTGGCGCGCGTCTGCAGCGTCCTCAATGACGGCCGGCGCACCATCACCGCCTTTCACCTGCCGGGCGAAATCTTCGGGTTCGAGCCGGCGGGCTCGCCGTTCCGCGCCGAGGCCGTCGAGGGCCTGGGCCTGCGCATGCTGCCGTTGCCGCGCGACCGTTCGCTGGCCGGCGAATTGCAGCAGGTGGCGCTGTCGCGTCTCGCCGCGGCGCAGGAACACCTGCTCGTCGTCGGCCGGCAGACCGCCATCGAGCGCATCGCGGCCTTCCTCATCGACATGGGGCGGCGGCAGAAGCGCAGCGATGTCATCGATCTTCCCATGCCGCGCTGCGATATCGCCGACTACCTGGCGCTGACGCCGGAAACGGTGTGCCGCGTGTTCAAGCAATTGCGCGAGCGCCATCTCATCGATTTCACCTCGGCGCGCCGCGTCACCGTGCGCTCGCAAGGCGCCCTGCAGGCGCTGATCGACTGACGCGCGGACAATTCCGTCCCATTCATCGGCCGGTAACGACTCTTTGCGTAGTGGAAATGTGTCGGCAAGACGCCAATGCAGCCGCCTCGAAGAGGCCCTATACCGGTGACAGAATGTCCAATTTGAAGATTTCGACCCGCATTTATCTGCTGGCCGCGCTGTTTGTCGTGGCCATGATTGCCCTGAGCTACATCAGCATTTCCAATATCAGCTCGACGCGTTGGGAAAGCCGCGACGCCGAGCTCGCTTCCATCGCCCAGGCGGCCTATGCCGTCGCCAACGCCGATTACGAGCGTTTCAAGGCGGGCGAAATCACCGAGAGCGAAGCCAAGACGCTCGCGACCGATGCCATCTCGCAGATGCGCTATCGCGGCAGCGAATACCTGTTCATCAATGATTTCAACGGCATCATGGTGATGAACCCGCAAACCCCGCAACTGGTCGGCACCGACCGTTCGGGCATCACCGACAAGAACGGCAAGGAGTTCCAGAAGGAGATGATGCAGCGGGCCAGGACCGAAGGCTCGGGCTTCATCGATTACGTTTGGAACCGCCCGGGTTCGGACGAGCCGGCCGGCAAGCGCACCTATTTCCTCGCCTTTGCACCGTGGGAATGGACTATCGGCACCGGCGTCTATGTCGATGACCTCAACGAACAGACCTCCCACGACGTGATCGTGCAGGGCGGCATCGCCGCCGCCATCCTCGCCGTCATGGTTCTGGTCGCCTGGCTCATCTCGCGCACCATCACCCGGCCGATCCAGCGCCTCACCTCGACCATGGAAAAGCTCTCGCAGGGCGATCTCTCGGTTGCAGTCGAAGGCATCGACCGCAAGGACGAGATCGGCAGCATGACGCGCGCCGTCGAATTCTTCCGCGAGAACGGGCTCAAGGTCGCCGAAATGACGGAGGCCGAAGCCGTGCGCATCGTCGCCGCGCAAAAGGAGCGCGAGCAGATGATGGGCGAATTGCAGCAGGCCTTCGGCAGCGTCGTGCACGCGGCGGTGGCCGGCGACTTCTCCAAGCGCGTCGAGGCGACGTTCCCCGATGCCGAGCTCAACACGCTCGCCAACGGCGTCAACGATCTCGTCGACGTCGTCGATCGCGGCATTTCCGAAACCGGCACGGTGCTGGCAGCTCTCGCCCAGACCGACCTCACCAAGCGCGTCAACGGCGATTTCCAGGGCGCGCTCGGCCGCCTCAAGGACGACGTCAACGCCGTCGCCGAAAACCTCTCCGGCGTCGTCGTGCGGCTGCGCGATACCTCGCACACGCTGCGTTCGGCCACCGGCGAAATCCTCGCCGGCGCCAACGACCTTTCGGAACGCACGACCAAGCAGGCCGCGACCATCGAGGAAACCTCGGCGGCCATGGAACAGCTTGCTTCGACCGTCGCCGAGAACGTGCGCAGCGCCGAGGAAGCGGCGGCCAGCACGCAGGCCGCGGCGCGCCTCGCCAATGAAGGCGGCGAGGTGATGAGTGAAGCGACCGCCGCGATGGAAAAGATCACGGCCTCGTCGGCCAAGATCTCCAACATCATCGGCATGATCGACGACATCGCCTTCCAGACCAACCTGCTCGCCCTCAACGCGTCCGTCGAAGCGGCGCGGGCCGGGGAGGCCGGCAAGGGCTTTGCCGTCGTCGCCGTGGAAGTGCGGCGTCTCGCGCAGTCCGCCGCCCAGGCCTCGTCCGAGGTCAAGGCGCTGATCGAGCAGAGTGCCCAGGAGGTCAATGGCGGCTCCAAGCTCGTCGCCAGCGCCGCCCAGAAGCTCGAGGCGATCCTCACCGCCGTGCAGCAGAACAGCCTGCTGATGAAGGGCATTTCCGAAGCCAGCCGCGAGCAGTCGTCGGCCATCGGCGAGGTGAGCACGGCCGTGCGCACCATGGACGAGATGACCCAGCACAACGCTGCCCTCGTCGAGGAAACCAACGCGGCGATCGAACAGACCGAGGCGCAGGCCCGCGATCTCGACGGCATCGTCGATGTCTTCAAGGTCGGCGAACGTGCTGCCGCCGCACCAATCGCGCCCAAGGCTCCGGCCCGTGCTCCCGCTCCGACCGGCGCCCGCGCGCTGCAGGAAAAGGTGCGCAGCACCGCCCAGGCCTATCTCAGCCACGGCAATGCCGCGGTCGATGCGGACTGGACAGAGTTCTGATCGCATCGCCATCCGAATGACGAAAGCCCGGCCAATGCGCCGGGCTTTCTGCTTGGTGCTGGTGAAAGCGGCGAACCATCGCCTATCTTGGCGGGTGCAACCGGAGACACGCGTCATGCAGCCGCCGCCCGTCACGCTCGCCGCCACCTTGCACGATCCCGTCGGGCGCCTGGCGCCGGCCATCGAGCGGCTTGCCGATCCGCTCTGCGCCATCTTTGCCGACATCGCCATCAACATCTCGGATGCGACCGTGCCCGCCGTCATCGACGCGGCCACCGCCCTGGGCGGCAAGGTCATGCTGCATGCAGCGGGCGAACCCATTATCGGCAAAGCGCGGCGCGATGCGGTGCAACTGGCGCTCGGCCCCAACCCGCTGATCTATTCGGACTTCGACCACATGCTGCGCTGGGTCGAGCACGATGCCGATGACCTCGTACGCGTCCTCGCCGAACAGCCCGAGGTCGATTTCCTCGTCGTCGGGCGCTCCGATGCCGCCATGGCGGAACAACCGCAGCGCCTGCGGGAAACCGAACGGCTGGTCAATCACACGCATGCGCTGCTGACCGGAGATCTATGGGACCTGATGTTTGCCATCCGCCGCATGTCGCCCGCCGCCGCGCAGTTGATCGTGACGCAAAGCCGCCTCGATACGCTCGCCAACGATGTCGAGTGGCCGCTGCTGGCCCGCCGGGCCGGTTTGAGGCTCGGCTATGCCCGCTCCGATGCCCTGTTCTATCGCACGATCGAGGAGTTCGGCGATCCCGCCGATACCGGCGACGACGACGCCCTGCAATGGATCCGCCGCCTCGAATTCGCCGGCCAGTTTGCCACCGCCATGCGGCCGTTCCTCCAGCCCTGAATTCCGGATATCCTGCCCGCGAAAATTTTCTTCGGCTAGGCTGTCGAAACGGTCGTCGGTCATTCGTCTAGAAGCCAGATGGCTTTGAGGAGACGAGCTATGAGCAGGAATTACGGGTGGGTAATCGTCGCGGCGGGTGCGGTCATCACCTGCGTCGCAATGGGCGCGATGTTCGCGCTGCCGGTCTATCTGCAACCGATCGCCGAGGAAACCGGCTGGACGCGCGCCGGCATTTCGATGGCAATGACCGTGGGTTTCATCGTCATGGGCGTTGCCGGCTTCGGCTGGGGCACGCTCAGCGACCGCATCGGTGCGCGGCCCGTCGTGCTGATCGCCTCGGTCCTGTTGGGCCTCGGCCTCGTCATTGCCAGCCGCGCCACCGACCTGCTGGTCTTCCAGTTCGCCTATGGCGGGCTTATCGGCGCCGCCGGCGGCGCCTTCTTTGCACCGCTGATGGCGACCACGGTCGGCTGGTTCGACAAGCATCGCAGCCTAGCCGTCTCGCTGGTTTCGGTGGGCGCGGGCGTTGCCCCGATGGTGGTGACGCCGTTTGCGAGCCTGCTGATCCAGACCTATGGCTGGCGCAGCGCCATGCTGATGATCGCCATCGGCGCCGTCGTCATCCTGGTCCCGGCAGCTTTGCTCGTGCGCCGGCCGCCGCTCACGCAGGCGGCTCCGGCGCCGGTACCCGCCGCCAGCGCAACCGTTGCGGCAAAGCCCAAGCGTTCCGCCGCTGCCGCGGCCCTCAGGACGCCGCAATTCGTCGTCCTCGCGGCGACCTTCTTTTTGTGCTGCGCCGCCCATTCCGGGCCGATCTTCCACACGGTGAGCTATGCCATGATCTGCGGCGCGACGCCCCTGGCCGCTGCCAGCATCTATAGCGTCGAAGGCGTTTCGGGCCTTTTCGGCCGCCTCATCTTCGGCGTCCTCGCCGACAAGGTCGGCGTACGCCGCGTCATCGTCGGCGGGCTCGTCCTGCAGGCCGTCGGCATCTACACCTACATCTACGTTTCGCAGCTCGAACACTTCTACATGCTCGCGCTCGTCCTCGGCATGGCCTATGGCGGCGTCATGCCGCTCTACTCGGTGCTGGCGCGCGAATATTTCCGCCCGGAAGTCATGGGCACCGTGCTCGGCGCCGCCGTCATGACGTCGAGCATCGGCATGGCCTTCGGTCCCGTCGGTGGCGGCTGGCTCTACGACACGTTCGGCAGCTACCATTGGCTCTACATCGCCTCGGCTGCCGTCGGCATCGCCGCTGCCGCCATGGCCCTCGCCTTCCCGCCGCCGAAGAAACAGGACGACGAGCAAAGCGGGGCGCTGCAACTCGCCTGAACCTACAGCCCATCCTCCCGCAGGCCCGCGTTCCATACGCGGGCCTGCTGCTCTTGACTAATCCATTAGCTGAAACTAATGATTAGTCATGGCTTATGATTATGGCGCAGTCGTTGCTTTGGCGGACCCGACCCGCAGGTCGGTTTTCGAGCTCGTGGCCGAGCGCCCGCGCTCGGTCGCCGAGATCACGCGCTCGCTCAACGTCACGCAATCGGCCGTTTCCCAGCACCTGAAAGTGCTGAAGACTGCCGAACTGGTCCGCTCGCACCCGCACGGCACGCGCAACATCTATCGGCTCGATCCGCGCGGCATCGAAAAGATGCGGGCCTGGCTCGACGGCATGTGGAGCGAGGCGCTCGCGTCATTCGCCAGGGAAGTCGAAACCACGAGAGAGGAAGGCCCATGAGTTCCGTTGCCACAATTCCGCCGATCGTCCGGTCGCTTCGCGTCCGCGCCAGCCGGGAGCATGCCTTCAAGGTTTTCACCAGCAACATCATCCGCTGGTGGCCGCCGACCTACACGATCGGTTCGGCGCCGATGCGCGAGGTCGTCCTCGAACCCAGGAAGGGCGGCCGCTGGTACGAGATCGGCGAAGACGGCAGCCAGTGCCAATGGGGCGATGTACTGGCCTGGGAGCCGCCGCATCGGCTTGTCCTCGCCTGGCGCATCAACATGGAGTGGACGTTCGATCCCAAGCTTCTGACCGAGATCGAGATCACCTTCACCGATGTCGGCAATGGCGAAACCGAAGTCCGGCTGGAGCACAGCAAGTTCGAGAATTTCGGCGCTGGGGCGGAAAAGGCCCTGCAGGTCTTCGATGGTTGGCATACGGTCCTGGCGCGCTATGCTGATGCCCTGTAACTGAGGATAGGGCCCATGAGCACGCCTGCCGAACATCGCCAGAAGGCCGAGGCGCTGCGCGCGCGTGTCGGCGAGGCACCGGGCGAAAGCGATGCCGCTTTACGCCAGGCGGCGCTTGCCCGTGCCGCGGGCGGGGCGCCGCTTGCCGCGCCTTACGAGGCGATGGTCGCCCGGATCGCCGCCGTACCCTATCGTGTCACCGATGCCGAGGTCGCGGCGGTGAGACAGGCATCCGGCAGCGATAAGGCCGCCTTCGAGATCGTCATGGCCGCCGCCATCGGCGCCGGCCTCATGCGGTTCGATGCGGCGATGCGGGCCGTCGCGGAGGCGGGCGATGCGGCTTGAGGAGATCGAGCGCGGCGACACGCTGGGCGCAAAAGCGCTGATCGGCATGATCTCGCTGGTTTCGGGCATGCGCCTGCCCGATGCCGCGCGCGTCGCCTTCTACCACAAGCAGTTCCTCGACGGCACGCTCGGCAGCTGGACGCAGGCGACGATGCGCGGCCCGAGCGAATGGAGCATTTCCGAGCGCGAGCTGATGGCCTCGCTCACCGCCCATTGGAACAAGGGGAAATTCTGCACCGGCGCCCACCGTGCCGTCGCCGGCAAGGGCATGGATAAAACTATCGTCGATGCAGCGCTCGCCGATTACGAGACGGCCAATATCGCGCCCCGGCTCAAGGCCATGCTCGGCTTCCTGCATGTCATGACGGTGAGCCCGGATGCGCTTTCGGCGGCGCATGTCCGTGCCGTCCGCGCGGCTGGCGTGTCACAGGCGGCGCTCGCCGATGCGATTGCCGTCTGCACTGTGTTCAACATCATCACGCGCTATGCCGATGCGCTGAAGTTCGAGTTGCCGAGCGAAGCAGAATTCGACAAGGCCGCCGGCATGCTCCTCAAGCGCGGCTATGCGTGAGCCGGCCGGCTGACGACGCGGATCTTGCCGCTGTCGCCGCCGCCACAGAAGAAGCGGTCGTGGCCGTCGGATTCCAGTCCCGAAATTCCGGTGCCTTCCGGCATTTGCAGCCGCTCCAGCACGGCGCCGGTCTGCCGGTCGATGTGCCGCAGCTCGGATTCGCCGCTTTCCCAAGTCGCATGCCACAATTCGTCGTCGAGCCAGGTGACGCCGGTGACGAACCGGTCGGACTTGATCGTCCTGAGGATAGCGCCGGTATCGGGATCGACCTGATGGATCGCCCGCTCCTGGTATTCGCCGACCCAGAGCGTGCCTTCCGCCCAGGCGAGGCCGGAATCGCCGCCCTTGCCGGGCGCTGGAATGCTCGACAGCACCTTGCCGCTCTCGGGATCGACCTTCTGGATGCGGTCTTCGGCGATCTGGAACAGGTGCTCGCCGTCGAAGGCGGTGCCGGCATGGGCGGGCACGTCCAGCGATTTCGTGGTCTTGCCGCTCAGGGGATCGAGGGCATTGAGCTTGTCGCCGGAGGCGAACCAGACCTCTTTGCCGTCATAGCTGAGGCCATGGACGGTATCGATGCCGGGGAAGGGGCCGTATTCGCGTTCGATACGTGCAGCAGAAGCTTTCATTTCATTTCACCGTTCTTTGGGGTTCACGCCGTCTGTCCTAGCGTGCCCGCCGTCACGGCCGGGAGTAACAATGCGGTCGGGAATCCCGGCACCGGCGGGGTCAGCCAGCGCCGCGCCCGGCCTTCGCCGAACGATTGCACCTTGCCCTCGCGCTTCAGGTCTTCGAGCGCCCGCTGCGCATTGCGCTGGCTCATGCCGAGCGCCAAGGCCAGGGCCGAACTCGCCCAGGCCTCGCCATCGGCCATCAGTGCCAGCACCGCCGAATGGCGGTCTTCGATGGGTGGGGCGAGCACCGCGACGTGTTGCGCGCCATGCGGCACCAGGCGGAAGCCGTCGCGCGTCGCAACCACATCGGCGATGGGCCTTAGCGCCTTGCGCAGCCGGCCCATCTCCACCCGCAGCCGCGCCCGGTGCGACTCGTCGGCCTCCTTGCCGCGAAAGGCTCCGTGAACGAGGCGCAGGCGGCCGGCATCGCCCGGCCAGCTTTCCCCGAGGATGCGGGCGAGCGCGAACAGGACCGGCCGCGTTTCCAGCGATATCGCCGCCTCTTTGTGCCGCACCGTATAACGGCAGGCATCGATGACGAAGCGGTCCGAATTGAGCAACGCCTCGACCGCATCGAGCAGCAGCAGGCGTTCCTCGCCCTTGCTGACGACGCGCGCCGCCGGCGTATCGAGCACCAAAGCGACGTCTTCGACTTCCGCCAGCAATGGTGCAATGCCCACCGCCCGCGCCGCCGCCGCGGCACGCGCCAGCGCCGCGCGCGCCGTATTCGCCTGCAGCCGGCGCATGGCAAGGCCCGCCACCACTAGCGCATGGCCGACGCGCGAGACCGGCGGCAGCGCCGCTTCATCCAATCCCTGCAGTTTTGCTTCCGCCGCTTCCAGTTGCCCGATGAGCAGCAGGCGCCGCGCGTTCAGGTAGCGGGCATGGGCAGCGTTGGCGGCATCGCCATGCGCGGCGAGCGTGGCTTCAGCCCTGGCCAAGGCTTCGGCCGACCAGTCGAGGTCGCGCGACACCAAAGCGATTTCGGCTTCGGCGAGGATGCAGCGCGCCCGCGCCACGGCCTCGCGCGTGCCGAACGCCTTGCCGGCGCGCCGCAGCAGCAGTTTGGCCCGTTCGAGATCGCCCAATTGCGCCATGGCGATGCCGCGCAGCGCCAGAGCCGGCGGGTCGTCGCGCAGGGCGACGCGATTGAGCGCGCCGAGCGGATCGCCCGTCGCCAGCGCCCGCGCCGCCGCATTTACCAGCGAATCCATGCCGATCCTGTCACGCTGCCGCTCCGTCATTTGCGGCAACGGTATGCGACGGGGCCGGCGGGCGCCAGTCTCAGGCGCCCGTCACGCGCCAGATGACGTTGCCGACGTCGTCGGCCATCAGCAGGGCGCCGTCCTTGGCGATGGTCACGCCCACCGGCCGGCCGAAGGAATATTTCTCGTCCGGCGACAGGAAGCCGGTGAGGATGTCGCGCGGCAGGCCGACCGGCTTGCCGTTCTCGAAGGCAACGAAAGTCAGCTTGTAGCCGCTGAGCTTGCTGCGGTTCCACGAACCGTGCTGGCCGATCGCCATGCCGGCGGGAAAGCCCGGCAGCGTGCCCTCGGGCAGCCAGCAGAGGCCGAGCGAGGCGGTATGCCCGCCCAGGGCGTAGTCGGGATGGTCCTGCGCGGCGGCTGGATGGGCCGGGTCCTGCGGCACGCGATCGTCCACCACGCCCCAATAGGAATAGGGCCAGCCGTAAAAGCCGCCTTCGCGCACCGAGGTCAGGTAGTCGGGCGGCGTCTCGTCGCCGAGGCCGTCGCGCTCGTTGACGACGGTCCACAGCATGCCGCCCACCGGCTCCCATGCCATGCCGACGGGATTGCGCAGGCCCCCGGCGAAAATGCGCGACGTGCCGGTCGCAAGGTCGAGCTCATGGATGGCGGCGCGGTCGATCTCGGTCTCGAAGCCCTCGTCGGCGATATTGGTCTTGGAGCCGACCGAGACATAGAGCTTGCTCTGGTCCTTGCTCGCGATGAGGTTGCGCGTCCAGTGGCCGCCCGCCTTCATCGTCATCAGCACCTTGCCCTTGGCCTTGATGCTGGTCGCGCCGTCTTCATAGGGGAAGGCGAGAACGGCATCGCTCGCCCCGACATAGAGCGTCTTGCCGATGAGCACGATGCCGTAGGGCTGGCGCACGTTTTCGAGGAATACGTGCCGAGTTTCGGCAATGCCGTCGCCATCGGCGTCGCGCAGCAGGATGATGCGGTTGGCGCTCTTGCCGGACGCATCGGCGCGCCGCATCGTCGCGGCCATCGCGTGCTCGTAAAGGCCCTTGCGCTTGCCCTCTTCACCGCGCGATTCCGCCACCAGCACGTCGCCATTGGGCAGGATGTGCATGTTGCGCGGGTGGTCGAGCCCGGTGGCGAAGGCGCTGACCTTCAGTCCCGGCGCCACGGTCGGCTTGTGGTTGCCCTCCCAGCCCTTGGCCGTCGGCATTTTCAGGGTCGGAATGCCCTGCGGCTTGGCGGCCGGGATATCGGGCGTGGTACCGTAGACCGGCGGGCGGTTCTCGCCGCCATGGCGCATGGCGACCGCCACTCCACCGACGACGGCAACGAAACGGGAAAACAGGCTGGCAGGCATCCGAAATATCTCGGTTGGAAACGACGCAATGGCCCTGGGGCCCCCAAGCCCAAGCTAGCGGCATTGCGGGCCGGCGGACAATGGGCTTCCGCCGATTTCTTGTAATTTATCCTGCCAAACTTTTCCCGATCCGGTCAGAACTTGACGTTGAGCACGGCCCTCGCGCTGTTGTCGTGCGTGCCGCTGGCGAATTGGCCACTATAGGTCAGCCCCAGCGTGGCATTGGGCGCGATGGCGAAATCGAGCCCGGCTTCGATCACCGCCGCGTCCTCGGCAATGGGCGTGCCGGCAATGGTGAAGGCATCGCCACCGGCCAGCACGTGGGTCGAAGTGGGTACGGTGTCGCCGAAGGCATGCCGCCAGCCCAGCATGCCATGCGCCGTGGCCGCGATGTCGCCGAGATCGAACGCCGTCGAAGCCCTTATACCGAGCGTTGCGAACGTCGTGCTGGTGGTCTCGCCCGGGCTGGTCAGGGCTGCCGCGCCGCCCTTTTCAGTGAAGCCGTCGGTCGCAAGGCTCACATGGGCCAGGTTGACGAAGGGCTCGAAGGCGACGGCGGGCGTGTCGATGCGGTAGCTGAGTTCGCCGAAGGCCTGGAACAGGCCAGCATCGTAGGCAGCGCTCAATTCGTCGGTGAAGCCGGGGAAGGCGACCGAGCGGTTCGTTTCGATATGGCTCCAGCCATAGGCCGCGCCGCCCCTGATGCCGAGCGCGCCGACCTGCGTGCCGCCATAGACGCCCAGATGATAGGTGTCGCTGTCGCCGGACGAGCTGCGGTCATCGACGCTAAAGCTCGAATGGCTGTAGGCGGCGATGACGCCCAACCGCACGCTGTCGGTGACGAGGCCGTCGAGGCCGGCAACGAAACCGCCGGTCGCGTGATCGAGCGCTGCGGCATTGCCGTCGCCATCGGTATGGCCCCAGGCGCCGAACGCCGCGCCCCAGCTCGCCATGCGCGCCGTTTCTTCCGGCACCAGCGCGCTGCCGATGGCGGCGTTCGCCGCATTGCCGCCCGTGCCGGCATAGGCCAAAGCCGGCGCCTGCTCATGGCCGAGCGCGGCAAAGCTCGCGCGGATATGGTCGTTGATCGCATCGCTGATGAGGTGGCTGTCCGCGATCAAAGCCGTCTTGCCCGAGGCGTGGATCTCGCCCGAAAGCGCATCGAACGCGGCTGCGGCCACGTCCGGGTCGGTCAGGTTGGCGACGGCGTTGAACACCGTGCCCGAGCCCTGCGATTGCACGCCGCCGGCCGTGGCGCACTGGTTGACCGTGAACCCGGAAAGGCAGAACGAGGCGTTGGCGAGCTTGCTCGTCAGGTAGACGTTGTGGCTATCGTAGCTGTCGGTGAAATCGAGATAGAGATAATCGTCCGTCACCGTTCCGAACGTGCCGGTGACACCGGTGGCCGCGCCGCTGGTCGAGGTGATGATCGTATAGGTCAGCCCCGGCGTATAGGTCGTGCCGGTATCGGTGCCGTTCTCCGGCGTCACATGCACGATCGCACCCGCATCGATATTGACGACGCCGGTGGCCAGCGTCAGGTCGTTGTCGATCCCGGCCGTATTGCCGGTATCGGCGAGTTCGACCGCGTAGGTGGCGCCGGCGCCGTATGCGAGGGCGCCGGTATGGAGCGTGCCGATGGAATTGCCCGGGGCGAGAGTGCCGCCGGCATCCACGGCGACATCGCCAAGCGTGCCGTGGCCGCCGAGCGTTGCGCCGTTCCCGACGGTGAACGCGCCACCGAGCGCGGCGTCGTCGTGTGTCGCATCGGAGCCGACGATCAGCCCGCCAGCGGCAATCGTCGTGGTGCCGGCAAAGCCCGCGCCGTTGCCGTCATAAAGCAGCGTGCCGCCGCCCGATATATTGAAGTGTCCGGTACCGGACAGGGTGCCGGCAAAGGCGACGTCGTTGCTTCGATCGAGGGCGAACGTGCCAGCCGAGCCGATGTCCACATCGCCCATGAGCGAGCCGGTCGTGCCGCCGTTGCCGATCTGCAGCGTGCCGGCATTGACGGTCGTGCCGCCGGTATAGGTATTGGCGCCGGTCAGCGTCAGCGTGCCGGTGCCGGTCTTGATGATCGAACCGCCGGTGCCGCTCGTTCCGTCCTCGATGGTGCCGCCGATGCTGTCGTTGGTGCCGAGCCCGCCCAGCGTCAGGGCTTTCGCGCCGAGAACGACCTCGCCGTCGCCCGACAGCGAGCCGATGCCGATGCCGCCGGCCGTCAGGTCGGAAATATCGACGGTGCCTCCCGCCTGGTTGACGACGGTTGCCCCGTCGGCCGTAGTGTCGCCGTGGAACCGGATCAAGCCATCGGCCATGCCGGTGAGCGTTGCGGTGCCGGCCGTGGCGTTGTCGTAAAAGTCGATCGTTCCGTTATTCTTGGCCGTAATGTCGGCATTGCCTGCGGACGAGTTGGCATTGAACGAGGTTCCGCCGAAATCGTTCACGATCGTCGCGCTTCCGGCATTGGTGCTATCGTAGAAATTGATGTAGCCCTGCGTGCTGGCGATCGTTGCCGCTCCTGCCGAAGAAGCGTCGTTGAAGCGTATGGTCGAGTGATCGCCCAGCGTGATGGCGAGGTCCTCGGCGCTGGTGTTGCCGGTGAAGGCGAGCGCGGCGCCATCCTTTACGTCCACGGCGCCGGTGCCGAGCGCGCCGGTGACGGTCGCCGTAAGCCCTCCCTGCGAGATCGTGGTGCCGCCACTATAGAGGTTGACGCTCGACAGTGTCAGTATGCCAGCTCCGGCCTTGGTCAGGCTGCCTGCGCCGGAAATCACACCGTTCAGCGCCAGGTCGGTATCGGCCTGGAACGTGCCGCCGCCCGCATCCAGCGTGATGTTACGTGCCGTCGTCAGGCCCGCCGTGTTCCGCAGCGTACCGCCATCGAAGGTCAGGTCGCCGGACGTATCGCCGAGATTGGCGTCGGAGGAAACCGACACTGTTCCAGCGAGAAGCTGCGTGCCGCCCGTATAGGTATTGCTCCCCTTGAGGACGAGCGTGCCGCTGCCGGTTTTCCTCAGCGCCGTGCCCGTGCCGTCGGCGACCACCGAGCCGATAGTGGTGGTTACGCCGTTGTCGATATTGAGCGTGCCGGCCGTGCCGCTGGCCGGGTTGAGCGCCAGCGTGCCGCCCGTCAATCGGTAGCCGTCGGTCTTGAATTGCAGCGTGTCGAAACCCACCGTTCCGTCGACGGTCACCGTGCCGGGCAGGCCCATGAACACGCCCACCGAATCGACCCAACTGCCATTGCTGCTGCCGGTGCTGTCGGTCCAGTTGGTGCCGAAACCCGACCATGTGCCGTTGCCGCCATCCACGATGCCGTTGGCGGCGGTGTTGCCGCCATCCCAGAACTGCATCGTCTGCCCGGCCGCAAGCACCGACAGGTTGACCTGGTTGGGCGTGTCGTAGCGGATGTCCGGATCGTTGGAGAAAACCGGCGTGAAGCCGCCTGTGCCCGTCAGCGTGCCGCTGTCGAATTCCCCGGTCCGCGTACCGCCGTAATCGAACAGCCGGTAATAGCCCGCCGCCGCCACGCGCGCGTCGAGCGCACCGCCAAGCGCCAGGTTGTTTTGGACCTCGACCAGGTCGTTGCCGGCGCCGCCAACGACGCCGGGCGTATTGAGTTCGAATACAGAGGTCGAACCGCCGTTCAGCGTCAGGTCGCCAGCGATCGTCAGCGTGCCCGGCGAATTGCCGGCCGACAGCGTACCGTCGATCGCCGTGCTTCCGACCGTGCCGCTGCCGCCCAGCGTGCCGCCGGATTCGACATCGACATTGCCGCCGAGCGAGCCGTTCACGGAAAGCGTGCCGCCCGAAACCGTCGTCGTGCCGGCAAACAGCGAGCTGTCGCCGGTCAGCGTGGTGTTGCCTGCGATATGGTCGATGGCATGCGTTCCATTGTCGCCGCTTTTCAAGTCGGTGGAGAGCGCATAATCGGTGTCGGTGTGGTTGAAGACGAGTGTGCTGGTGCCGTAAAGATTCAGCACGGGGGTGTCGACGGCGCCGGCCGCAACGGCCACCTCGCCGGCACCGGCGCCGATATTGAGGGTGCCGGTGCTGCCGAACCCCCCCATCGTCATGTCGCCGGTGGCCTCTACCTTGCCGCCCTTGGCAACGGTGAGCGTGGCGGTCCCACCGGCACCTACAGCGAGGTTGCTGCCAGTCCAGATCGAGCCGTCGTCGGTAACGGTCATCGTCCCGGTGGAACCCGGGCTGGTTGCGATATAGTTCCACGCAGTCGTCGACACGACCGCGCCACCGTCCGCGATCGTCAATTCACCTTCCCCGCGGCGGCCGACCTGAAGGTCATCAACGGTCAAGGTCGAACCCGGCCCGGTGACGGTTATGGTGCCTTTGTCACCCGGATCATATCCGGCTAGGGCATAGTAGCTGCCCACCTGTGCGCCGCCGGCAATATCCAGCGTGCCTCTGCCAGCTTGGCCAACGGACAGGTTCGTGCCGAGGGTCCAGGCCGAACCCGTTCCCGCAACGACCACCGCTGCCGTTGCATCCGGATCGGCCCCGGCATAGCCGATGTAACCGTTCGCCGACCCGAGCTGGCCGGCAATGTCGAGCGTGCCTTGCAGCACGTTCGTGTCTCCCCCGTAAGCCGGATTGCTGCCGGTCAGCGTCCAGGTGCTGCTGCCGGTTTTTTCGAGCCTGGTGAACTGCTGGAATTGTGCCGCCGCGCCGATCTGCGAGACATCGAAGTCCGCATCGGCCGTGCCGCCGAACGCCAGCACGTTGTTGGCGCCGCCACCCGCCACGACATTGCCGACAAAACCGTAACCGGCGAGCAATTCCAGCCGGTTGTCGTCGCCGGCAAAGGTGATCGCGTTGGCCTGTAGACCGGTACCTGCCCTTCCTCCCGCAATAATGCCGCCATTGACAATGGTGATCTGCCCGGTTGTCGCGCCGAGAACGCCGGCGCCGCCGGGACCATCGGCGCCTCCTGCGGTTATGGTGCCCGGGCCGCCAGTGACGGTGCCATTGTTGATCAGGGTTCCGGTCTGGCCGTTCTTGAAGACGATGCCGCCTCCACCGTTGCCGCCGGCAAACCCATAGCCCCCGTCGCCGCCGGCAACCTTGCCGGCATTGTCGATGCTGCCGCCCCAGGCCTCGATGCCGGCGCCGCCCGCGCCGTTCGTGCCTCCAAAACCGCCCGCGATCGTGCCGGCATTGACGATGGTGCCCTCGTTGCTGAGCACGCCGGCGCCGCCGTTGCTGCGGGCGACACCACCTGAGCCGCCATCGCCACCAACGATCGAGCCGGTCTGGTTGTCGAGCATGCCGCCGTTGACGAGGAACACGCCGGCGCCGCCGCCACCGCTGGCGGCGATGCTGTCAGCCGCACTGCCTCCGTCGCCACCCCTTATGCTGCTGCTGAGGCCGCCGCCATCGTTGACAGTGATCATGCCGCCGTTGGTCAAGACCAGCCCGGCGCCGCCGCCGCCGCCGCCGCCAAACGGTAAATTGCCGTCTCCGCCGTTCCCGCCGAAGATGTCGTAGCCCTGGGTTATCAGCGTCGCTTCGGCGCCGGTGAGCACCAGCCCGCCGCCGCCGCCGCCACCGCCACCACCACCACCAGAACCGCTGATTGAGCCACTACCGCCACTGGCGCCTATGATATCGGTCACCAGCGTGGTGTCGCTGGCCGCGATTACGGTGCCGGCGCCGCCCGCGCCACCATTGCCGCCATTATCCGAGCCGGCAGAGCCGCTATTGCCGCCACCGCCGCCGCCACCACCGCCACCGCCATAAAGGCCGCCACCGGCCCCGCCCAGGCCAGCGGTGCCGAGAGAAGGCGTGCCGTTAGCGCCCGGATTGCCGGAATCGCCACCCCCGCCGCCTGCAGCACCACCGATGGCGGCATCACCACCGCCGCCGCCACCACCGCCGGCAATGCCGCCGCTACCGCCTGCGGTCACACCTAAGACGGTGCCGCCTGTGCCGCCAGTGCCGCCGCCCTGGGTGATTTCCTGTGCTATTGCCGGGGCCGGCACGGTGCAGGCCAAAGCCAACGCCAGTGCCGAAACGCTGCAGAGAAGGGCCCTGCCGCGATGCGATCCGGTTCTTGCGGCGATGAAACGGGGGGACGACCAGCCAGGCATCCAAAGCTCCAGGTCATGAAAATCACGAAGCAATGGATGCGACACTAAGCCCAGCAGGCTTGCAGGGACAATGGGTTGGGTGGCTTTTGTGCAAAATCCTCCCTTGCGGGGGTAGGGGCCCCGCGTTCAGCGATCCAGCCAGGCGGCGAGGCCGTCCAGTGTCTGCAACCCGTATTCCACCGCGCCGAAATCGATGACCGCCTGCCGCCGTTCGCGGCTCGGGTGCAGCTGGCGCATGGTCAGCACGGTCTTGCCGTCGGCCTGTTCGTCGAAGGTAACGGTCATGTAGAAGCGCTCGGGATCGTCGGGCTCCGGCGTGCCGTATTCCGCCACGATCAGCTCGTCGGGCACGATCTTGAGAAAGCGCATCAGGTTGGGGAAGCGCTGCTTTTGCCCCTCGAACTCGCCCACCATGTCGAAGCGCCATACGCCGCCCTCGCGGATGTCGGCCTCGTGGTTCTCGATGGTAAGGCCGGCCGGGCCATACCATTGCGCCAGCGCATCCGGGTCCATCCAGGCGGCAAACACCTTGTGGCGCGGGTGCTTCAGCACCTTGACCAGCACGATCTCGCGGTCGAGCGACCACGTCTCGAACAGCTTTTCCGTCATCATTGCCCTTCCGTCCTGTCGAGATAGGCTTCCAGCCGGTCGAGCCGTTCGGCTGCGCGCCGGCGCTCGGCTTCCATCCAGTTCGCCGCCTCGTCGATCCGCGCCCGCTCAAGCCGGCACCAGCGGCTGCGCCCGCGCTTTTCGCTGGCGATCAAGCCGCAATCCTCCAGCACTTTGAGGTGCTGGGCAAAGGAGGGCAGCGCCATGTCGAACGGCTCGGCCAGGACGCTCACCGGCATTTCCCCCTCGGCCAGCCGCGATACCACGGCGCGGCGGGTCGGATCGCTCAGCGCATGGAAGGCAAGGTCGAGTGGCGTCGAATGGTAAGGCATGCGCCACGGTAAGCCGGATCGTGCGCGAGGGTCAATAACAATAAGGTACTTGCCTTTGTATCATGCCTGAATTAATAAGGCATCCGCCTTAGTATCAGGAGAAGCCAAATGGCCGTTCGCGTCGATCTCAACATTTCCCTGGATGGCTTTGCGACCACCACGGACCAGACGCCCGACAATCCGTTCGGCGATGACTGGCCGCGCCTCGTCGGCGCCTATACCGCGACGCGGACGTTCCGCGAGCGCGTGCTGCACGACACCAGCGGCAAGGGCACGACCGGCATCGACGAGCGCTATGCTGAGGCCTATTTCGAAAATATCGGTGCCGAAATCCTCGGCGCCGCCATGTTCGGCTTCCACGACCACCCGGACGATCCCGACTGGCGCGGCTGGTGGGGAGAAGAGCCGCCGTTCCGCGTCCCGGTCTTCGTCCTCACGCACCGGCAGCGTCCGTCCATCGAAATGGCCGGCGGCACCACGTTCCACTTCATCGCCGCGTCCCCCGCCGATGCCCTCGAGCGGGCGGTGCGAGCCGCAAACGGCAAGGATGTCCGCATCGGCGGCGGCCCCACCGTCGTGCGCGATTATCTCAAGGCCGGCCTAGTCGATCGCCTGCACGTCGCCATCACGCCCATCCTGCTCGGGCGCGGCATCCGCCTCTGGGACGATCTGCGCGGGCTGGAACACGGCTACACCGTCAAATCCGAAACCGCCGAAAGCGGAACGATCCACCTCACGTTCTCGCGCTAGCCGATCTCCAATCCGTTTCCCTCTACACCCTCGTTACCCGCTTCATGCGGGTAATCCAGCAACCCCGCGTCGGCGGGGCGAAAGACTCTTCTTGGCGCGATGGACGTTGCGCCGCAGGATTGCCAGGACAAACCGGGCAATGACGGGGTTGCCAAGATGGGCCCCGGCTCGGAGGCCGGGGCGGATTTGTTGTCAGTATGGAGATGGAACCTCGGAGGCTGAGCATTTAGCTCAATCCCTCAACGAGTCCTCCCCGGCCTCCGAGCCGGGGTCCAGCTTGACTTCACCATCCCCAACCGCGATGTCATCCCGGCGCAGGCCGGGACCCATGTCCGGATATAGCCGCCAACGCCAACGTCACCGGCCTATCCCCCGATCTGCACCTACAATCCCCCGCGAGCGGCGTCGATATGCCGGCGCACTTCCAGCATTTGCGGAATGCCACCTTCCAGCAGCGAATTGACCGGCGTACTTCCATGGAACAGCGGTCCCTTGTTCTCCAGAAGCGGCCAGCGATCCGCCATGCTATCGGCAAACAGCAGGTGCAGGCCCTTATAAATCCCCACCAGCGCCGAAATGCGCGTCATCTGGTCCTGGCTGAGGTTCTTGTCCTGCCCCGCGGCCTTGACGCGCTTCCACGTGCTCGTCGAAACGCCCAGCAACCCCGCTGCCTGCCGGTCGGTCAGGTCCCATTCTTCCACGATGCGCTTGAACGCCTTCAGCGCCACTGCCGACAGCCGCTGCCGGTCGGCGTCAGCGGCAAAGGTCTGGGGGATGGGGAAAGTCTGAGGGATTTCGTCAGTGGCCTGCATGAGGCGTACCGTTTGCTTTCCGCACAGTAGATAATTATCGGAATGATCGCGGTTGAATTTCGATTACTTTACTAGCCTTAGCTGACCACGAGGAGGCGTAATTGGTGCAGTCCGCGGAGGCGACGGCACACCAACGGTTACGAGACCAAACAACAATTTCGCTAGCTCCGCTTCAGGCAAACAAAGAAGCTCTGACAACCCGACTAGTCCCAACTTTTCGTCGCGACGAACCTCTCTCAGCACCTTCTGCCAGATTTGCGATTGCTCGCGTCGAATTGGCGAAGGCTCTTCAGTCCGCCAGCCACGCCTAGATATCTCGACGAAAATTTGCTGATAGTTCCACTTAGTTAGGAGGCCGATCTCATGCAGTCGGTACGCCATAGCAGCAACGGATACCGACCACTCCTGCTTCATCTGCACGACTTTTGGAAGCCCGGAAACGCGACCCACGGTCCGGAGCGGCGCCTCTGGCATCAAGAAGGCTGCCGCGAACTCATTAGCCTGCTTCTCAGCTTCAAGGCCATTTGGCGCAGCATGTTTGTGTAGCACAAGGTGACCGAGCTCATGGGCAGCGTCGAATCGGCTTCGTTCAGCCGATTTTTGAGTGTTTAAAAACACATAGGGTCGTGTCCCGCGCCACAGCGAGTACGCATCGACCTCTTTTCCATCTTCTCCGAGGGAAAAGACTCGAACACCTTTAAGCTCCAGCAGGTGAACCATGTTCTTAATGGGTCTATTGCCCAAGCCCCAATAGTCCCGCAGCCCAGCTGCCGCAGTCTGAGGCAACTCTTCTCGCATATCAGGTAGGTCAGCATCTGGCAGATCAAACTCACCGTCGAGCCAGTCCGACAGAAGGAAGGCCACAGCGCCTGCGGCGATCGCGCCATCCCGCTGCCTAGCCGTCATTTTGCTCATAGACCGAAAGCTCACGCCTTCCACCTGGGGTATATCCAAGTCGTCAGCCACGAAAAATTCCAAAGGAAAGCCGAGTACCCGTGCGAATTTCCGAGCTACGTCGTCGCTCGGCAGGTATTCTCCCGCCTCATAACCAGTCACGGTACGGGGTTCGATACCAACTCTGGACGCGAGTTCTCGCATCGTCAGCCCTGCGCGCTGACGAGCCACCTTCAGCCGCGATTTGTTGAACATTTTATGCAGCCTTGCGCTTACCGGCACGTCGATATCGGGCGTGTCATCTACCTTCTGTGGTACGCCACCGTCCACACCAGGTATGGGGATGAAGATGCGTTCGGCCCAATCGGTCACCATCTGGTCGTCGAAGTCCGATGGCAGGGACAACTCGGCCCGGCACTGTTCATCATCAATGTTTATAAGCAGCATATATGTCTTGTAGTTTAGGACCGCCGCGGCTCGGCGGAGATCAGCTTCTACCGTGTCGGGAAAAAGATCGCCCTCCACGCTGTTCTTCAACACAGCTGCCTCGGTAAAAAGCCCCTTGAGCGATTTGGTTCTTGGTATGCCAGGCCACCTACAGGTGAGGTCGTCTGCACTCGCAACTACAATGTTGATCTCACTCGAATCGTTGATTACCAACGAGTAGTTGCTAGGGTCGTCCTTCCGCCAACCAAGCGGCACCAATTCATCCCGCAAAGTACGCACTACCATTCTCCAAGCTTCCGTGCCCGGTATGAATGGCGGGTCGTTGTCAGTGCAATTCAATCGGGCCACGTGTCCAGCCTGTACAGCCCTTATTAAGGCCTCAACAGAGATACCCAGCTCCGTCAATCGGCGACGGGCGTCAAAGGGATGCTGGTAGGGTGCGGTGCTCGCAACGGTGCTCATCGACAGAATCCAACTTCATTTTCTTCACCTTCTAGCAGGTCGAAAAAATGAAGTCCAGCAGAAACGATCGTGTTTTGACTCTGTCATGTATCGGTGATGAATAAGTGGTGGTGCCCCCCATTGACGCCGTCCTGACATAGGCGTATCAGCCCGCCTCAGGACACCTTGCCCTAACGCAAGGCAATCGACCTGGGAGGGTCGCTCATGGCTGATACGCCCCAAACCGCACCGGCGGTCAAACCGGCTAATCCCAATTTCTCTTCTGGTCCCTGCGCGAAGCGTCCCGGTTGGACGGTCGAAGCGCTTGCCGGCGCCCTTGTCGGGCGTTCGCATCGCGCCAAGCCGGCCAAGGCTCGCATCGAAAAGGCCATCCAGCTCACCCGCGAGCTGCTGGAAGTGCCGGACGATTACCTGATCGGCATCGTTCCGGCCTCCGATACCGGCGCCGTGGAAATGGCGCTCTGGGGCATGCTCGGCGCCCGCGGCGTCGACATGCTGGCCTGGGAATCGTTCGGCGAAGGCTGGGTCACCGATGTCCAGAAGCAGCTGAAGCTCGATGATGTGCGCGTCATCAAGGCGCCCTATGGCGAGCTGCCCGATCTCGGCCAGGTCGATTTCGACCGCGACGTGGTCTTCACCTGGAATGGCACGACGTCCGGCGTGCGCGTGCCGAACGGCGACTGGATCGCGGCCGATCGCAAGGGTCTCACCATCTGCGATGCGACCTCGGCCGCCTTTGCGCAGAACCTCGATTTCGCCAAACTCGACGTCGTCACCTTCTCCTGGCAGAAGGCGCTCGGCGGCGAGGCAGCGCACGGCATCCTGATCCTGTCGCCCCGCGCCGTCGAACGGCTCGAAACGTTCAAGCCGGATCGCCCGCTGCCCAAGATCTTCCGCCTCACCAAGGGCGGCAAGCTCATGGCCGACGTGTTCCAGGGCGCCACGATCAACACCGTTTCGATGCTCTGCATCGAGGATGCGATCGATGCCATGGAATGGGGCAAAAAGATCGGCGGGCTCAAGGCCATGCAGGCCCGGGCCGATACCAACTTCAAAGTCCTGGCCGATTGGGTCCAAAAGACCGATTGGGTCGATTTCCTCGCCAAAGTTCCCGAGCAACGCTCCAACACCTCCGTCTGCCTCGTCATCACCGATCCTACCATCGCTGCGCTGGACGGGGATAAGTTGGCAGCTTTCGCCAAGGGGATGGTGTCGCGGCTCGACAAGGCGGGCGTCGCCTATGACATCGGCGGCTATCGCGATGCGCCGACGGGTTTGCGGATCTGGGCCGGCTCGACGGTCGAGGCGTCCGATCTCGCCGCGCTCGTGCCGTGGCTCGATCACGCCTTCCACGCGGAGAAGGCCGCGCTCTGATCGGATCGATTTTTGGCGGGTCTCCGAGGGACCCACCGAAAACCGTTCATAATCCGTTCAGAATGCGTTCATAACCCGTTCATAATCCATTCATCTTTGCGACCAAAAGGTGGCGAAATGCCCAAGGTTCTCGTTTCCGACAAGCTCTCCAAGACGGCCGTTCAAATATTCAAGGATAACGGCGTAGATGTCGATTACTTGCCCGATCTCGGCAAGGACAAGGACAAGCTGTTCGAAGTCATCGGCCAGTACGATGGTCTGGCCATCCGCTCGGCGACCAAGGTCACCGAAAAAATCCTCAGTGCAGCCAAGAACTTGAAGGTTATTGGCCGTGCCGGCATCGGCGTCGACAATGTCGATATCCCGGCTGCGACCAAGAAGGGCATCATCGTGATGAACACGCCCTTCGGCAATTCCATTACTACGGCCGAGCATGCGATCTCCCTGATGTTGTCGCTCGCCCGGCAGATTCCGGAAGCAGATGCTTCGACCAAGGCCAGCAAGTGGGAGAAGAACCGCTTCATGGGCGTCGAAGTCACCAACAAGACGCTTGGCGTTATTGGTGCCGGCAATATCGGATCCATCGTTATCGATCGCGCGCTCGGCCTGCACATGAAGGTTATTGCCTACGATCCGTTCCTGACTGAGGAACGGGCCGTGGCGATTGGTGCCGAGAAAGTCGAACTCGACGAGTTGTTTGCCCGCGCCGACTTCATCACTATCCACACGCCGCTTATAGAGGCGACGCGCAATATCATTTCTGCGGAAGCCATCGCCAAGATGAAAGACGGCGTCCGCATCATCAATTGCGCCCGCGGCGGTCTCGTCGATGAAGCCGCGCTTTACGACGGGTTGAAGTCCGGCAAGGTCGCCGGCGCCGCTTCCGATGTGTTCGTTGAGGAGCCGGCGCAGAACAACCCGTTGTTCGAGCTTGCCAACTTCATTGCGACCCCGCATCTCGGCGCCTCGACGACCGAGGCGCAGGAGAACGTCGCGCTGCAGGTCGCCGAGCAGATTTCGGCTTATCTGATGCATGGCGAGATCACCAACGCCTTGAATTTCCCGTCGATTTCGGCAGAAGAGGCGCCGCGGCTGACGCCGTTCGTCAAGCTCGCGGAAGTGCTCGGATCGTTCGCCGGCCAGCTCACGGAAGACCCGATCAAGGCCGTCCGCATCGAGTACGAGGGGGCCGTCGCCAGCCTCAACGTCAAGCCGATGACCGCTGCCGCCATCTTCGGCGTGCTGAAGCCGCAGATGCAGGAAGTCAACATGGTTTCGGCCCCGCAGATCGCCAAGGATCGCGGCACCAATGTCGAAGTCGTGACGCGCGAGCAGCAGGGCGCCTATGAGAATTATATTCGCCTCACGGTCGTCACCGACAAGCAGGAACGCGCCATCGCCGGCACGGTCTTCGCCAACGGCAAGCCGCGCGTCATCCAGGTGAAGGGCATCAACATGGAAGCGGAGCTTGCCCCGCACATGCTGTACGTCACCAACGAGGACAAGCCGGGCCATATCGGCCGGCTGGGTTCGCTTCTCGGCCAGCTCGGCGTCAACATCGCCAACTTCAACCTCGGCCGCGTCGACGTGGGCGGCGATGCCATCGCGCTGGTCGCGATCGACAGCGTGCTGGATGAAAAGCAGCTTGCCGAAGTCGCAGCGCTGCCGGGCGTCAAGCAGGCCAAGGCGCTGAGCTTCTAAGCCACTGTTTGCGAATGTAAAAAAGGCCGGCAGCGATGCCGGCCTTTTTCATATCTTGCGGTTGGCCGAGTATTCGGCCAGCACGATGCCGATCACGACCAGGACTGCGGTGATGAGGTTGTAGGATTCCAGCGGTTCGCTCAGCACGATGATCGAGAGTAGGGTACCGAAGACCGGGATGAGGTTGATGAAGAGGCTCGCCCGGTTGGGGCCGATGAGTTCGACGCCGCGCGCATAAAACAGCTGGCTCAGCACCGACGGAAAGAAGGCGACGTAGAGGATGATCAGCCAGCCGAGCGGCGTGGTGGCCATGAGGCCCGGCGCGATGGCCAGCGGTCCGCCGCCGAAGACGCACTGGAAGACATAGCCGGTGAAGAGCGCGGCGGCGAAGGTGGTGGCGAGAAAGCTCCACCAGTTGATCGCCGGGCGGTAGCGCAGCGTCAGTGAATAGGCGGCATAGGCAATGCAGGCAAGGACCACCAGGCCGTCGCCGATATTGATGGTCAGTGACAGGATGCGGCCGAAATCGCCATGCGAGGCGGTGATGGCGATGCCGACAATGGTGATGGCGACGCCGATGACCTGCAGGATCCGCGCCTTGACCCGGAAGATGATGAAATTGGCGATCATCACCAGGACGGGAATCAGCGCCTGCTCGATCGAGGTGTTGATGGCGCTGGTGAAGTGCGCCGCCAGGTACATGAACATGTTGAACGTGGTGTAGCCGAGTGCGCCATAAAGCAGCAGGATCGGCCAGGCCTTGCGGATCGCCGGCCAGTCGCGTTGCAGGGGGCCCCAGGCGAAGGGCAGCGTCATCAACAGCGCGCCAAGCCAGCGCATCACCGTCAATGTGTAGGGATCGACCTGGTCGACGGCGAGCTTGCCGGCGACCATGTTGCCGCCCCAGAACAGTGGCGCCAGCACCACCAGCAGGTAGGGCTGGTTGAGCAGGTTCGAAGAAAGCCGGGCATATTGCGTATCTTGCGGCTTTGTCATCGGCGCCCATCTCATGTATTGGTGCGCCGTAACAGCGCGCCGTCCTCGTATCCGGTAAAGGATTCGGCGTCAAAGCGGAACGATGCCTTAGGGGTGGTGCAAAAGCGCGCCGGCCCCTCGTGGCCTGCCGGTTTGGGGAAGTTTTTCAATGGCGAACGTGGTGGTCGTCGGCTCGCAATGGGGCGACGAAGGCAAGGGAAAGATTGTCGACTGGCTCTCTGAGCGTGCCGACGTGGTCGTGCGCTACCAGGGCGGCCACAATGCCGGCCATACGCTGGTCATCGACGGCGTCAGCTACAAGCTGAGCCTGCTGCCGTCGGGCGTCGTGCGCGGCAAGCTCTCGGTCATCGGCAACGGCGTCGTCGTCGATCCGCATCATTTCGTCACGGAAGTCGAAAAGCTGGCCCAGCAGGGCATCGAGGTGACGCCGGAGATCTTGAGGATCGCCGACAACGCCCCGCTCATCCTGTCGCTGCACCGCGATCTCGATGGCATCCGCGAAACCGCCAATACCGGGCTGAGGATCGGCACGACCAAGCGCGGCATCGGCCCGGCCTATGAAGACAAGGTCGGCCGCCGCGCCATCCGCGTCATCGATCTTCTCGAGCCCGACACGCTGATGGCCAAGGTCGAACGGCTGCTCGCCCACCACAATGCGCTCAGGCGCGGCATGGGGCTCGCCGAATTGAGCGAGCAGGCCCTCTACGACGAGCTGATCGCGGTAGCCGGGCGCATCGCGCCGTTCGTCGATCAGTCCTGGCGCCTGCTCGATGAAAAGCGCAGGGAAGGCGCGCGCATCCTCTTTGAAGGTGCGCAGGGTGCGCTGCTCGACAACGACCACGGCACCTATCCGTTCGTCACTTCGTCCAACACCGTTGCCGGGCAGGCGGCGGCCGGCTCGGGGCTCGGCCCCACCGCCATCGGTTATGTGCTGGGCATCACCAAGGCCTATACGACGCGCGTCGGCGAGGGCCCGTTCCCTACCGAGGACACCGGCAAGATCGGCGAGTTCCTGGGGACGCGCGGCCGCGAGTTCGGCGTCGTCACCGGGCGCAAGCGCCGCTGCGGCTGGTTCGATGCGGTGATCGTTCGTCAGACGGTCAAGACATCCGGCATTTCCGGTATTGCGCTCACCAAGCTCGACGTGCTCGATGGCCTGGAGGAGATCAAGGTCTGCGTCGGCTACGAACTCGACGGCTCACGAATTGATTATTTGCCTGCCTCAATGGGGGCACAAGCCGCTGTTAAACCCATCTACGAAACGTTGGAGGGCTGGTCCGAAACGACGGCCGGAGCGCGGAGTTGGGCCGAGCTGCCGGCAAAAGCGGTGAAATATGTCCGCTATATCGAAGAATTGATCGGGGCACCCGTCGCATTGTTGTCGACCAGTCCTGAACGGTTAGACACGATCCTGGTACATGACCCGTTCCAAGACTGAGTTTTTTTGTTAAAAACATCGCGGCGAATTGTGAGTATCAGATAGTCAATGGCAGATTACAAAGAGCTGCTGCGGCGTGCCATAGATGCACTGCCCGAAAATAACGGCGCTGCCCGGCGCGCGGTTTACGAAAAGGCCCGTTCGGCTCTTGTCGGTCAATTGCGCGCCATCGATCCGCCTCTGCCCGCCCGCGAGATCACCCAGCACCGCCTGCAGCTCGAAGATTGCATCCGCCAGGTCGAACAGGAAGCCAGCGAAGCCGTGATCGCTGGCCTGCGCCAGCATGCCGAGGCGCCGTTCCCGAAACCGCCGCCCGTTTCCGAACCGGTGGTGACCGAAGAGCCGGTCGCCGAAGACGAGCCGGAAGAAGCACCGCCGCCGCCTGAACCGGAAGTGGCGGAGATCGAGGAGCCTGAACCGGCGCCCGAGCCGGAGCCGGACGTGGCGGAAGCGCCTGTCGAGGAACCCGTCGCAGAAGACGAGGACGTCGCCGCTGTCCACGAGGCCGAAGAGGCGCCGCCCGAATCCGAGGCGGAAGAGATCGCCGAAAGCGATACCGAACCGCACTCCATCGAAGACATCATCGCGGCAAACGAAAGCGCCGAATCCGAAACAGAATCCGAACCGGAAGCGGCTGCAGAGCCGGAAGGGGTCGATGAGCCCGAGCCGGTATCGGAAGCCGAAGTGGACGAGCCTTTTGCGCAAGAGCAGGAAGATGCTCGTGCCGAAGTGCCGGCGCCGCCCGCCAACGATACCGAGCCCGTAGTCGGCAGCGTCACCTCCATCGTGGCGCGGGCCGAAGCCAACAAATCGGCACCGTCGTCGCCGCTGCCGTTCCGCAATCCGCTGAACCGGCCGTTCGGTCGCGCCAAGGGGCCGACCTTCGAGCCGCGCGGCGATGTCGTTGCTGCCCAGCGCATCGAGCCGGCGATTTCCGGCCAGGTGGTGGCGCGCCAGCAGGTGGCCGAGCCGCTTGCTCTGCTCGACCAGCCGGACTCGGTCGCGCTTTCGAGCGTGCGCGAAGTCGAACTGGAGCCGGCGGTCGATCCGCAAAAGGCCATCGACCGCGCCATCGAAACGCTCGACCGCGAAGCGCGCGGCGAAACGCGTGTCGACGAGAACGCGACCAGCGTCGTCGAGGTCAACAGCTTTGCCCGGCCCGATCCGGTGCAGGCCGCCGAGGCTGTCGCCAAGGCGCCGCCCGAAGAGGTCGAGGACGGCGAGGTCCGCGAACGCGGCGGTGGCGGTGCGCTCACCATTTTCCTTCTGGTTTTCGCACTGCTGCTGGCAGGCGCAGGCGGTGCCGGCTATTGGGCCTGGCACGAGGGCTATGTCGATCCTGCCGCGATGTTCGGGCAGGGCACGCCCGTTACCTCCGACACTACGACCACGCCGCCGGCAACGACGACGCCGCCTCCGGCCAGCATGAGCGCCGACACCGAGCCGCCGGCCAACAATACGGCGCCGTCCGACGTGGCCGAAGCGCAGCCGCCGGCTGCCGAAACGAGCGGACCTGGCAATACCGCGACCAATACCAATACGGCCGAACCGACCCAGGAACTGACGAACGACGACCGGCTACTGCCGGACAACGACATCGTCACGGCCGAGACCAACACCGCCGAGCCGACTTCGCCGGCCAACGAGACCAAGGACGAGGAACGCCTGCCAACGGGCGATGCGGCGACGCCGCCGGCAACGCCCAGCGGCGATGCCGCGCTCGATGCGGCGACGCTTGCCGGCAGCCAGTCGCTGCTGCTCGAAGCGTCCGAAGACGGCACGACCGGCGCCGTGCCCTTCACCGGCACGGTCGAATGGTCGGAAGGCAAGGACGAGACCGGTTTGCCGACCCTGGTCGGCAAGGCCAATATCCCGGCGCGCAATCTCGGCGTCGACGTATTGATCCGCAAGAATTCGGATCCCAGCCTGCCGGCCAGCCATCTCATGGAGATCAACTTCAACGTCAGCGAGACGTTCATGGGCGGCTCGATTGCCGGCCTGCCGGGCGTGCTGCTGAAGAACGAGGAACTGGTGCAGGGGACGCCCCTGATCGGCGCTTCGGCGCGGGTGGTCGGCAACTCGTTCCTGTTCGCGCTCAGCGCTTCGCCGGACGATGCGACGACCAACAACAACCTCTTGACCTCGCGCAAGTGGATGGACCTCGCACTCATCTATGCCACCGGCAAGCGGGCGATCATCACGCTCGAAAAGGACGACAAGGCCACGGCCCTGTTCACCAAGGTGTTTGCCGAGTGGAACAAGGCCACCCCGGCAACGCCGAAGCCGGCCAGCGCCAGCGACCAGGGGTAAGTCCAACCCCTCACCCGCCCTTCGGGCACCCTCTCCCGCATAGGGAGAGGGGCGTGAGGTGGCGAGATCGTGCCACAACCCCGGATGAGGGGTATTATTCGGTCACTAATTTCCCATCCGTGATCCGATATCGTCGCGTCGCCAGCGCGGCGACATCGTCGGCATGGTGGCTGACGAGGATCGTGTGCCAGCCATGCGCCTTGGTGAGCCGCGCAACCAGGTCGCGGACGGTCACGCGCGTTTCGTCGTCCAGTGCCGAGAACGGCTCGTCGAGCAGCAGGATGGGCTTGGCGCGCAGCAGCGTGCGGGCCAGGGCGACGCGCTGCTTCTGACCACCCGACAGCGTGCCGGCGCGCTGGGCTTCGATGCCGACCAATCCCACTTCCTGCAGCGCTTCGGCAATGAGCCGGTCGCGTTCGTTAGCCGGCAGTGGCTGCGGCAGTCCGAGCGCAACGTTACGCCCGGCGCTGAGGTGATCGAAGAGACTCTCCGACTGGAACAGCAGCGAGACGGGGCGCTGTTCGGGCGGCAGCGGCAGGAGATCGTGGCCGTCGAGGTCCATGCGGCCCGCCGTTGGCGTCAGGAAGCCGGCGATCAGGTCGAGCAGGGTGGATTTGCCCGAGCCGGAAGGCCCGCTGACGGCGGTGACGGCGCCGGGCTGGGCCTCCATGTCGAAGCGATAGGTCTTAGCGGCGCCCCGATGGGCATAGGTGATGGCTTCAAGCCTGAGCATGGCGGGCAAGCTTTTCGAAGAGTTTGGGCAGGGCGATGAAGGCGACGATGGTCAGCACTAGCATCAGGGCGGCAATGGCGGCGGCGTCGTTGTTCCGATAGGCGCCGAGTTCGCGGTACATCAGCAGCGGCAGGGTGACGAAATCCTGCGTGCCGAAGAGCGAGATGACGCCGAGATCGCCGAGCGAGAAGCAGAAGGCGAGGGTCATGGCGACGCCGATATCGCGACCGATCAGCGGCAGTTCCACCAGCGCGAACTGGCGCGTGCCGGAAAGGCCGAGCGCGCGGACGAGCTTGCCGTGCTGGCGCGCCAGCGCATCGAGCGGCGGGCCGAGCGTGGCGATGGCGAAGGGCAGTGACAGCAGCGCATTGGCGAGGATGACGACGTAGGGGGCCGCCGTTTCGGGACGGATGCCGAAATTGCGCACGGCGATGAAAAAGCCGAGCGCCAGAACTACGGCGGGCACGGCGAGATAGGCATAGGCCGGCGCGGCGAGCCCGATGCGCAGCAGGTGCCGGCCCGTGGCAGCGCGGGCCAGCGCCAGGGCCAAGGCTAGCACCAGCGTGAGGCTGGCCGAAAGCGCCCCGATGACGAGGCTGGTGGCCGTGGCCATCCAGAAGCTCTTGCCCGTCAGCACTGAGATGAGGCCATGTCCGATGCCGTCGAACAGTACCGCCGCCAGCGGCAGCAGGAAGCCGACGAGGCAGATGGCGAGCACGAGCATCTGCAGGACGCGCGCGGCGCCGCGGTCGGCCCAGGATTGCGGTGCCGAAGGGCCGAGCATGGTCGGCACCGGCGCGAGCGCTGCCGAGGCGAGGATCACCACCGAGCAGACGGCGATCTGCGTCAGTGCCAGCGTGACGGCGCCGACGAGGTCGAAATCGAGCCGGACGGCGGAATAGATCGCGACTTCCAGCGTCTGGTTGGCCGGGCCGCCGCCGAGCAGGAGCACGATCGGAAAACTGGTGAAGGCGAGCAGGAAAATGATGGCGGCAAGCCCGGGCAGGGTGCCGCTCAGCGCCGGCCAGTCGATGATGGCGAAGCGCTGCCAGGCGGAAAGCGCCAGGCTGCGCCCGGTCTTGAGGCGTGCCGTCGGCAGCGCGTCGAGCCGGCCCAGCAGTATGCGGGCGGCAAAGGCAGCGTCGAGCACGGTATGGGCGAAGAGGATGCCCGGCAGGCCGAAGATCGGATTGCCGATGGAAATGCCCAGCGGCGCCAGAGCCGCATTGATCCAGCCGCTGCGGCCCCAGATGGTCAGGAGCCCGAAGGCGACGACGAGGCCGGGCGTGACGATTGCCGAGGCGAAGAGCCCGACGACGAAGTCGCGGCCGGGGAAATTCAGCCGGTTGAGGCTCCAGGCCAGCGCCGTGCCGACGAGCAGCGACAATATTGTCGTGAGCCCGGCCTGGATGGCCGTCATCCGCAACAGGTGCGCAACGTCCACGCTCGTGCCGACACCTGCCGTCACGGCGCCGGCAGCGCCGAGGATGGCGCCGAGCACGAGCGCGACGAGCAGGGCTATGGCGACGGCGATGGCCACTCCGCCAATGAGGCGGAGCGGCCGGCGCGGCAGGTTCATGGTGCTACTGGAGGGCAGCCAGGGCTTCATCGATCCAGGCCTTGGACTGGGCGGTAATCGTCGCTTCGTCCAGCTGCACCACCTTTTCGGGCTTGGGCTGTTCGGTGAAGGCGGGCGGCAGGCTGTCGCCGAGATCGACCACCGGATACATCCAGTTGGTTGTGGGGATGCCCTTCTGGCCGTCCTTGCTGGTCAGATATTGCAGGAATTGTTTGGCAAGTTCCTGGTGCTTGGAGGATTTGAGGATGCCGGCAACCTCGATCTGCGGATAATGGCCCTCGGTGAAGGCGGCGAAGGCGTAGTTCGGATTGTCCTCCTCGATCGCGTGATAGGCCGGCGAGGTCGTATAGGAGAGCGCCATGTCGGCCTCGCCCTTGATGAAGAGGCCATAGCCCTCCGACCAGGTCTTGGCCATGGTGAGGATATGCGACTTCAGGCCCTTCCAGATTTCCGGAGCCCTGTCCCCATAGGCGGCCTTGATCCACAGCAGCAGGCCGAGGCCTGGCGTATCGGAGCGCGGGTCCTCGACGACGATCTTGAAGCTTTCCGGCTCGGCGATCAGTTCCTCGAAGGATTTCGGCGGGTTTGGCACCTTGGTCTTGTCGTAGACGAAGGCGAAATAGCCCCAGTCGAACGGCACGAACTGCTTGTCGGTCCAGGTGACCGGCAGGTCGAGGCCGGTGAGTTCCAGCCCGTGGTCGGCAAAAAGCCCGGTGGCTCGCGCTTCCCCGGCGATCGAGGTGTCGAGCCCCAGGATCATGTCGGCTTCGGTGGTCGCGCCTTCGAGCTGCACGCGGCGGAGCGTGCCGATCGAGGAATCGACCGCCACCCAGTTGAGCGTGCAGTCGCACTGCGCTTCGAAGCCCTGCTTCAGGCCGGGGCCGGGGCCCCATTCGGCGGCAAAGCCGTCATAGGTGTAGATGGTGAGGGTAGGCTTGTCCTCGGCGACAGCCGGCAAGGCGGCCGCAAGAAAAGCGAGGACCGCAGCCGCGAAACGGATCGGTTTGACCATGGGTCATTCCCTTCGGTTGCGGTCATGGATAGAAGGGAATACGTCAATGGTTGGGGCGTGGCGCGCCCTTGCCATCTCGAACTTCCTCCGCCAGCATGACCTGGTTCAGGTTCAATGGGTAACTCTCAGTTCCGGAAAATCCGGAACACCCCAGCGAGACGCGTTGAGACATAGAGAGAGTTTTGCACCCATGCAAGTGCCGACGGCGAAGCCGGCGAAAAAGCCGGTCCTCGAATTCACCGAACCCCTGGCCATAGTCGGCGGCGGCGCCGTCGACAGCGCGCTGCTCGTCCAACTCGCGGCGATGGGCGTGCATCTTGTCGGCGCCGACGGCGGCGGCGACGTCATCGCCGCGGCGGGCCTCGTGCCGGAGGCGATCATCGGCGATCTCGATTCCATTTCCGATGCCGGCGCCTGGGGGCCGGCAACGCGCGTCATCCGCATCGCCGAACAGATCACCACCGATTTCGAGAAATGCCTTTATTCGACGCGCGCGCCGATCACCGTGGCACTGGGCATGACCGGGCGGCGGTTCGACCACACGCTCTCGGCGATCAGCGCGGTCACCGCCTATGCGCGCGACCGCCATATCGTCCTCGTCGATGAATCCGACATGGCCCTGGCGCTCAGCGGTCCGTTCCGCTTTGCCGCAACGCCCGGCGAACGCGTCTCGGTCTATCCGCTGCTCCCCATCGATTTCACAACCTCGCGCGGGCTCTTCTATCCGCTCGATGGCCTGCATCTGGAGCAGGGGGGCCTTATCGGCACGTCGAACGCCGCCGATGCCGAAGAGGTCGAGATCGTGCCGGCGGACGATACGCCCTGGCTGCTGATCCTCGAAAAGGCGCACCTGCCGGCGATTGTGGGGGGAAAAGGATGAATACGCTCGAAACGATCGCCGAAGCCGATCGCGGCCAGGCCAGCATCACCGCGATCAGGGCGCTGCGGCTCGACGACGGCATTGCCATCGTGCGCATCGATACCGATGCCGGCATCAGCGGCTATGGCGAATGCGGGCACAATGACGGCGACCTGGTGCGCGCCGTAATCGCCGAATATTCGGAAGGCGGGCGGCTGCCGCATCTGGGGCTGCTCGGCAAGGACCCGCTGGCGATCCGCGTTTTGCACCACAACATGTTCTATGCCTATCCCCAGCGGCGCCCGCACATGCAGGTGCTGAGCGGCATCGACATGGCGCTGTGGGACCTTGCCGGCAAGCTCACCGGCCTCTCGGTCTCGCGGCTGCTCGGCGGGCTTCCGCGAAGAACTGGAACTCTATTCGCATTGCCCCGGCGGCGATTTCCTCGATCCCGTCGCCTGGCGCGATCGGGCGCAGGCGCTGCGCGCCGATCCGCGGGGTTTTCGCGCCTTCAAGGTCGATTTCCACCATATCCTCGGCCTGCCGATGCAGCAGGTGACGGCGAGCCTCGGACCGCAGGACATCCGCAGGATCAGGCAGGCTTATGCCTTGGCCCGCGAAGCGCTGGGCGACGATATCGACATCATCGTCCATTGCCATTGCGAACTCGATACGCCGAGTGCCATCGCGGTGGCTGAGGCGGTCGAGGCGATCGAACCGCTCTACTACGAAGACCCGCTGCAGCCGGCTTTCGGCGAGAACTGGATGGCGCTGCGCCGCTCGACGCGGATGCCGATCATGACGGGCGAAAACCTCGAACTGGCCGAGCAGGCGCTGCCGTTCCTCACACACCAGGCGGTCGATATATTGCAGCCCGATATCGTCAATGGCGGCGGTATAACCGGCGTCAAGGCCATGGCCGATGCCGCGGCCCTGCATCGGGTGCCGATTTCCCTGCACAATGTCAGTGGGCTCCTGCTCAACCTTGCCAGCCAGCAATTGGCAGCCTCTGTCTTCGATTGCCCGCGCATCGAATGCTCGATGCGGGCCACGGGCTTTGCCTGGGCGGGCGATAATCCGCTCGAAATCGCCGATGGGCGGATGAAAGTCCTCGATAGGCCGGGTCTAGGCGTCGACCTCGATGCCGATTACCTCAAAGGCCACCGCTTCGCGGGCGAGCCCTGGTGGCAATAAAAACGCCGCCCGGACGGTCCGGGCGGCGTCGATTTCAAAACGTCAAACGCTTTAGGCGCCGGCGCGTTCGCGGGCGGCATTCTGCACCGCCTGCTGCACCTTTTCGAAGGCACGCACCTCGATCTGCCGGATACGCTCGCGGCTGACGTCGTATTGCTGGGCCAGTTCCTCGAGCGTCGAAGGATTGTCCTGCAGGCGCCGGGCCTGGAAGATCGCCTTCTCGCGCTCGTTGAGCACGTCCATCGCATTGGTCAGAAGACCCATGCGCTCGTCGTATTCCTCGGAATTGCCGAGCGTCGTCTCCTGGTCCGGCGTATCGTCGACCAGCCAATCCTGCCATTCGGAGGCGCCTTCGTCGGCGCGCATCGGCGCGTTCAGCGAAGCGTCGCCCGTCAGGCGCGAATTCATCGACACCACGTCGTCCTCGGTAACGTTGAGGGTGGTGGCGATCTGCTTGATCTGGTCGGGGTGCAGCGCACCGTCGTCGAGCGCGGCGATCTGGCCCTTGATCTTCCTCAGGTTGAAGAACAGGCGCTTTTGCGCGGCCGTGGTGCCGATCTTGACGAGGCTCCACGAGCGCAGCACGTATTCCTGGATGGCAGCCCGGATCCACCACATCGCATAGGTGGCGAGCCGGAAGCCCTTGTCGGGCTCGAAGCGTTTTACGGCGTGCATCAGGCCGACATTGCCTTCCGAGATCACCTCGGAAATGGGCAAGCCATAGCCGCGATAGCCCATGGCGATCTTGGCCACGAGCCGCAGATGCGACGTGATGAGTTTCTGGGCAGCGGAAGGATCGTCATGCTCGCGATAGCGCTTGGCCAGCATGAATTCCTCGTCCGGCTCCAGCATCGGAAACTTCCGGATTTCCTGGAGATAACGGCCGAGGCCTCCTTCGCTCGAAAGGACCGGCAAATTGGATTGAGCCATTTTAGTCCCCCTTTCCCCCGCACGCGGGCAGAGTCACCGCTCCGTCCGATGAACTCGGCACAAAGCGGGACATGGGTATGTATATAGGTCGGATTTGGGCGTTGATAAGACCCACCCGGCACGCTTAATGCGTAACGGTTGCTAAGGTTGCATCGTTCTCATTGCCAGAACACCTTACGCTGGCAAGGTGTTCCCGTCACCTTAAGCTTCGTTAACGTGGGTAAGCCTTGTCGTAAGGCGCAAGCGCGTCCTCGAGCGTTGCCAGGTCCTCCGGCAATGGTGCGGTGAACAGCATTTCTTCCAAGGTTTCCGGGTGTTCGAAGCCCAGTTCGGCAGCATGCAGCGCTTGCCGGCCGAGCCCACGGACGGCCGTCGCCAGCGGTTCGGGCAGGCGGTTCACTTTTGTGGCATAGCCCGGCGCATAGACCGCATCGCCGACCAGCGGATGGCCGATATGGTGCATGTGGACGCGGATCTGGTGCGTGCGACCGGTTTCGAGCTCGCAGACCAGGCGCGTCACGTCCCAGCCCTCGCCGCCATAGCGGCCAACCGTCTGGTAATGTGTGATCGCCTCGCGCCCGTCGCGGCGCACCTGCTGCTTCAGCCGGTTGTTCTGGTCGCGCCCCAGGGGCGCATCGACCGTGCCGCGAGCGCTTTCCGTCGTGCCCCAGACGAAGGCCGTATAGGCTCGGTGCAGCGGGCCGGTGCGGCCATGGTCGGCGAATTGCTCCTGCAGCGCCTTCAGCGCGTGCTCGGTCTTGGCTGCCACCATCACGCCCGACGTATCCTTGTCGAGCCGGTGCACGATGCCGGGGCGCTTCACTCCGCCGATGCCCTTGAGGCTCGCCCCGCAATGATGGATCAGCGCATTGACCAGCGTGCCCGTCCATGAACCGGGGGCAGGGTGCACGACCATGCCGGCCGGCTTGTTGACGACGATGAGCGCATCGTCCTCGTAGAGCACGTCGAGCGGGATATCCTCGCCTTCGGGCTCGGGGTCTTCCGGCTCGGGTGCAACGAGGGTGATTGTCTCGCCGGCCTTGACGCGGTATTTGGGCTCGCTCGTCACCGTGCCGTCGATGCTCACCGCGCCTTGAAGGATCAGGTCCTTGATGCGGTTGCGGCTGAAATCGGCAAAGGTCCTGGCCAGGGTCGCGTCGAGCCGGCCGCCGGCGCCTTCGGCATCGACCTGATAGACGAATTCGATTTCCTCACCGGATGTATCCTGCATGAGTGCTCCTGATCCAACCGCTCAAGACCAGACCCCGCCGCTGTCCCCGGAGGCCCAGGCCCTGATCGGACGGGCGCGGCGGTCGTTCCTGATTTCGATCGGCGTGCTGCTTTTGGGCTTTATCGCGATTGCGGTCGTGCTTGTCTACAAGGCGTCGCGCGATAGCAAGCCTGCTGCCCCCGCCTATGCCGCCGAGGCGCTGCACCTGCCGCAGGGCGCCGACGTGGTTTCGGCCGTCGCTGCCGGTGGTTCGGTCAGCATCACCTACCGCATCGGGCCTGCTGTGCAGATGCGCGTCTTCGACGGTGAAACCGGCCAGATGACGCGGCAGATGGATATCGTGACGGATTAGTTTCGCACACCCCTCACCCGCCCCTTCGGGGCACCCTCTCCCGCAAGGGGAGAGGGGGACGCGGGGGCACGATCTCGCCACGGCCTTCCTTCTCCCCTTGCGGGAGAAGGTGGCGCGCAGCGCCGGATGAGGGGTAATTCACGTCCGGCTGGCGATGTCGCGCAAAGCCGCCATGCGATCGGAGACCGCGCCGCTCTTCCGCCCACCGCGCCGCGGCGCCTTGACCGGTATCTCTTCCATTTCCAGCCCATCGTCGGCGAAGCGCTGCACGCGGTCGAACAGGCTCTCCTCGCTGTCGGCCGGCCCGTTATTGTCGACGGCATAGATCAGCCGGCTGACATTGGAGGCGATGTCGTTGAGCCGTTCGCGCAATTGCGATTGCTCGACGCGCTCGGTATCCCAATCGGCCATGATGCTGGATTCGACCCCCAGCACCCGCTCCCGCAGCGTTTCGACCTCTTCTTCCAGCGACAGCTTTTCGGCCAGCAATTGCTGGTTGCGGCTGGCTTCGCCCTCGAGCGCGTCGCTGGTTTCCTCGAGCAGCGCGTTGAGCTGGCTTTCGGCATTGGCAAGGCGTGCCTCGGCGGTGATGAGCGCGGCGCTCGCTTCGGACGAAGCATCGTCCTGGGCCGCAAGCGCGGTGCGCAATTCGCGGATGGCGGCGTTGGTATCGGCCGAACGCTTGTCCGAGGATTCGAGCCGGCTCAGCAATTCGCGGGCCTGCTCTTCGAGGTAGTTGCTGCGCTTGCGTTCGATGGCGAGCGTTCCGAGCAATTGCGCCACGTCGTCGTCGTAGTCGCCCGAAAGCGCTTCGCCGTCGAGATCCTGGCCCTTGGGCAGCTTGCCGTGCAGCGCTTCGCGCGCCGCTTCCAGTTCGGTCACCTTGCGGGAATAATCGCGGTCGCGCATGCGCAGGCGCTGGGTGAGATCGGTGGTTTCCTTTTCGAGCTCCAACAGGCGCGTGCGCAATTCGCCCTCGCGCTCTTCGAGCTCGCGTACCGCCAAAAGGTGCTGGTCGCGCTCGGTTTTCAGTTGCGCGACGTCGATCTTCTTGCGGTTGATGTCGCCTACCTGCTCGGCGAGGCGCCGGCGCAATTGCTCGACATTCATCTCCAGCCGGCGCGTCGACAGCGCGAATTCGGCGCGCAGCTGATCCTTGTCGGCGCGGAACTCGGCCATGGTCATGGGCGTCGCCGCCTCGATGCGCTTCTTGGTCAGGCGCACGGCGCGGCGCCAGATGGCCGGCATGATCATCAACGCCACAAGGCCCGCAATCAGCAGGCCGAGCGCGAAATACATGATGTTTTCCACGGGCATCGCAGAACTCCGCAAGTGGCGGCTTCGGGCCGAGGCGGCCCGCCGCACACCATGGCAGGTGCAAGCGCCGCCCGCCATGTTTGCCAATGGTTAACCTTACCGGATTTGTCCCGCCCGGTCACCAAGACCTAAAGCGGTAGCGGTCAGAACGGGTTCCAGGTCGGTTCCTGGGTGAACTTCAGGTAGCCGACATTGATGCCGAGCCGGGCGCCGACGCCCGAGCGGATCGGCACCATCACCACGTCCTTGCGCTTCATCACCGTCATGCCCAGGCCACCGACGACATAGGCCGAACCGTTGACGCCCGGATAGCGCTCGTAGACCGTCTGGATGTTGGGCAGGGAATAGACGAGGATCATCACCTTGGAGCCGTCGCCGCCGATATCGAAGCCGATCGACGGGCCCTGCCAATAGACCGGGTAATTACCCATGTTGCGGGTATAGAGCGTGCCCTGGCCGTATTTGGCGCCGGCAAACAGCGCACCGCCGGCTTCCTCGCCGAGGATATAGCCGTTGGGCAGGCCGTATTGCGAGACGGCGCGTTCGACCAGCGAGGCGAGGCCCTGCGCGACCGAGCCGAAGAAGGCGCCGCCGGTTTCGACCAGTTCCTCGCTGGAATAGGTGTCGCCGACCGAGCCGTTGGACTGCTGCTGCACCTGCGCGAAACTGGTCTGCGGAACGCATAGACCGATGAGCAGGAACAGGCTCAAGGCGAGGCGTTTGATCATGGCTATTCTCCCGATGGGCCGCGGGCCCCTGTCCATTTACCAAGGGCTCACTGTTCGCGGGTTACGCTCGGCCACATGCGGCCAAGCCGTATCGTACAAGGCCATCGGGGCGATGATGCGGCAAATCCGTAAACAAATCTTAACCATAGGCCTCGTGATCCTGGGGCTTACGGTAGCTTTGCCGGCCCAGGCAGCCTCGGTCGTCACCACGATCGTCACCAATCCGCTGACCGGTGTTGCACTCGATGGCTTTGATCCGGTTAGCTATTTCACCGAGAACGAACCGCAGCTCGGCTCGGCCGGGCAGGCTTATGACTGGGGCGGAGTGACCTGGTATTTTTCTTCCGCCGCCAATCGCGATGCCTTCATCGAGGCGCCGGACGTCTATGCGCCGCAATTCGGCGGGCACGGTACGATGAGCCTCGCCCGCGGCTTCCTGTCGGACGGTAATGCGCGCGTCTACCTGGTCCTCGGCGAGCGGCTCTATCTCTTTTATTCCGGGGCAAACCGCGATGCCTTCATGATGGCGCCGCAAAAGGCGCTTGAAGATGCCATGAAGAACTGGCCGGCACTGGCCGCAACGCTGTCGACGCAATAGCCGCGCCGATTGCCGCGAGCCGGCACCTGCGCCATGGTTGCAGCAAGTGATTCTTACAGGCGACAACGAAAAGGGCTGAAGATGGCCGAACTCATCGAGCTCAAGGCGACGGATCTGGCAGCGATGCTGTGCTCCCGCGTCTGCCATGACCTCATCAACCCGGTCGGTGCCATCGGCAATGGCCTGGAAGTGCTGGCCGATCCCAACCAGTCGGAAATGGCGCCGTTCGCCCGCGACCTCATTGCCAACGCCGCCAAGCAGTCGCGCGCCAAGCTGGAATTCGCCCGGCTCGCCTATGGCGCCTCCTCGACGGCCGGCACGGAATTCGACACCCGCGAGTGCGAGCGCGTGGCGCGGCTGCTGTTCGAGATCGAAAAGGCCGACCTCGATTGGCAGGTGCCGCTGATCCTGTTGCCCAAGCACAAGGCCAAGCTGTTCATGAACATGCTGCTGATCGCCTCGGGTGCCGTGCCGCGCGGCGGTACGGTCAAGGCCGAGATCAGCGGGCCGGCAGGGGCCGAAGTGTTCCGTTTCGTCTCCAAGGGTCCCAAGACGCTGGTGCCGAGCGGTGCCGAGGCGCTGCTGTCGGGTTCGCCCGAAGAGGGTGTCGATGCCCGCGGCATCCAGCCGTTCTACACCGGCATCCTCGCCCGCATGACGGACATGGACCTGAAGATCGGTCTCGAAGGCGAAGAATTCGTCTTCACCGCGACCCCCAAGCCGACGGAAGCCGCAGCAGCATAAGCGAAGGGTGTTATCCAGCTTCGCTCCACGATTTCCAAGCCGTTAACTAATTGCGGCGACACTGGCGCCAGCGTCGCTGCGCCCGGAACGCGTAAATGAAATCGTGCCTCATCGTCGATGATTCCAGCGTCGTGCGCAAAGTGGCGCGGCGTATCCTCGAGGACCTGGACTATATCGTCGAGGAGGCCGAGGACGGGCAGGAAGCCTTCGAAAAGTGCCGGCAGGAAATGCCCGACGCCATCCTCGTCGATTGGCAGATGCCGATCATGGGCGGTATCGAGTTCCTGAAACTGTTGCGCGCCTATGTCGGCGGCGAGCGGCCGCGCGTCGTCTTCGTCACCGTCGAGAACGATATCGGCCAGATCGCGCTGGCGCTGAAGGCCGGCGCCAACGACTACATGATGAAGCCGTTCGACCGCGATCTGCTCGAAGCCAAGTTCCAGCCGGCCGCCTGAGCCGGCCTTTTCCTCGATACTTTCACCTCGGCGCGGAACCGGTTAGGCTCGCGCCCTTCAATCAGCCGCCGCTTTTTTAGGGAGTAGGAATCCGATGCTCTATGCCGTGCTGTGCTACAACGACGAAAAAGAAGTCGGCAAGTGGAGCCGCGAGTACGACGATGCGACAATGGCCCGCCTACGCGAGGTGCAGGACGGGCTGGCCGCACAAGGGCGGCTCGGGCCGGTCGTGCGTCTGCGCGATACCGATACTGCCGTAACGCTCAGGAAGACCAACGGCGATCCGCTGGTCGTCGATGGGCCCTTCGCCGAGACCAAGGAGCAGTTCCTGGGCTTTTACGTCATCGATTGCGAGGACCAGGACGCCGCGGTCGCGGTCGCGAAGGACCTCGCCAAGGCCAATCCCGGCACGGGGTCCTACGAAATCCGGCCGCTGCGGATTTTCCATCCCGGGCAGGAGTTGCAGGTCAGCAGTCCCTGAATTTTTTGGCTCCTGGCTGTCGAGGAGCCGATCCGCCGTTCGTCGTTCTCGTGAAGCCCTGAAGCAAGGGCGAGCAAACGTGGAAAGGAAACAAGATGTCGGATACAGCCAAACAACCCGCCGCGCCCAAGCCCGGCGACGAGAATTTCGTGGGCGGCGTTGCCGCCTACATCCATCCGAGCGATGCCAATGCCGCCGCCGAGTTCTACGAGCGGGCGTTCGGCGCCAAGGTCATCGCCAAGATGCAGGCCGATGACGGCAAGCGGCTGATGCATTGCCACCTGCTGATCAATGGCGGCCCGCTGCTGATGAGCGATTCCTTTCCTGAGCACGGCTTTCCGGTGCAGACGCCGCAGGCGTTCCAGCTGCACCTGCAGGTCGACGATCCCCTCGGCTGGTGGGAACGCGCGGTCTCCGCGGGATGCACCGTGGTCTTTCCGATCAAGCAGGAATTCTGGGGCGAGCACTTCGGGCTGCTGAAGGACCCGTTCGGGATTTCCTGGACGATCGGCGGCATGGCCAAGGCGTGAGGAGGCGAAGATGTCTTCGATCGAAACTGCCGCGAGCCCGGAGGTCGGCCGCACGGCCTATTGGACGGGCTGGGTACTCTCCGGCCTGCTCATCGCCTTCCTGCTCTTCGATGCCGGCCTGAAATTGCTTCAGCTCGACGTCGTCAACGAAACCATGACGCAACTCGGCTGGCCGGTGGAGTATTCGCGGATGCTCGGCGTCATCACGCTGATCTGCGTGGTGCTCTATGCCTATCCCCGCACCGCGGTGCTCGGCGCCATCCTCATGACCGCTTATCTCGGCGGCGCCATGGCAACGCACGTGCGGGTGGGTAGCCCGCTGTTCAGCCACGTGCTGTTCAGCGTCTACCTTGGATTGTTCCTGTGGGGTGGATTGTACCTGCGCGACCCCCGCGTGCGGGCGCTGATCCCGTGGCGGGCGGTGTAGAAAAGGGAGCAGGCATCCTGCTTGGTCTCACCCCCTCCCCAACCCTCCCCGCTAGGGGGAGGGTGTTCATCGAGGCTGGTGCTCGATCATCTCCTCAAACACGGAACGGCACCTCCCCCCTTGCGGGGGAGGTTGGGAGGGGGGTGACACGACCCGAATCTATTGATTTAGCGGTGAAGCAAGATGGGTCTAACCTTTAAACAAGATTTCCCCACCCATCCGCAGCCGGCACAAAACAAAACCCCGCGCCGGCACGACACGGGGTTTTGGCAGTCTAGACTCGGTTTGCCGGAGCGTCAGGCGCTCTCGGCCATTTCGTTCTCGTCGGGCTCGCGTAGCACGTAGCCGCGGCCCCAGACGGTCTCGATGTAATTCTTGCCGCCGGTGGCGACGGAGAGCTTCTTGCGGAGCTTGCAGATGAAGACGTCGATGATCTTCAGTTCCGGCTCGTCCATGCCGCCATAGAGATGGTTGAGGAACATCTCCTTGGTGAGGGTGGTGCCCTTGCGCAGGGAGAGCAGCTCCAGCATCTGGTATTCCTTGCCGGTCAGATGCACGCGCTGGTTGACCACTTCGACGGTCTTGGTGTCGAGGTTGACGGTGAGCTCGCCGGTCTGGATGACCGACTGGGCGTGGCCCTTGGAGCGACGCACGATGGCGTGGATACGCGCCACCAGCTCGTCCTTGTGGAAGGGCTTGGTCATGTAGTCGTCGGCGCCGAAGCCGAGACCCCTGACCTTGTCTTCGATCCCCGCCAGGCCCGAAAGGATGAGGATGGGCGTTTGCACCTTGGCGACGCGCAATGTGCGCAGCACCTCGTAGCCGCTCATGTCGGGCAGGTTAAGGTCGAGAAGAATAATGTCGTAGTCGTAGAGCTTGCCGAGGTCGACGCCTTCTTCACCGAGATCGGTGGTGTAGACGTTAAAGCTCTCGGATTTCAGCATCAGCTCGATGCTTTGTGCCGTTGCGCTGTCGTCCTCAATAAGGAGTACCCGCATGTTCATCCCCTTGCCGTCAGGTTCCTGCTGGAACGAGGGGCCCGATCCATGCGCGACCTTCGCCCCAATCCAACCCTACTGGTATGACGCAACACTAAACGCGATTAGTTAACAAAGTTTAATTCTGATCCGCAATATGCATTCGATGGTAATATGCAGATAGCTTAACCCATTGAAAGATATGGGTTAATTGTCTCAACTTTTCTTAATAAAATAGATTAAGAAGGCTGGTTAAGCGACTCTTGGGACTCATCGATTTGGGATCGAGCGCACGCGAAATCGGGCGCAATTGCGGCAAGCGCGGAAAGAGCCATTCTCCCAACTAGCGCCTTTTGCTTAACGTTCGGTTACCGTAAACGACAGGTTGATTCGCTTGGGGGTGGAGGCACGCCGTGAAGTCGCTCGTCGCTGCCATCGACGATATCGAGGAGGTCGAGGTCTTCGGCCGCGTCAAGACGGTCCAGGGGCTGCTGATCGAGATCGTCGGCCCGGTGCGCGAATTGCGCGTGGGCGGGCGCGTTTCCATTGAAACGCAATCGGGCGAGCGGCTGGCCGCCGAGATCATCGGTTTCAAGGAGAGCCATGCGCTGTGCCTGCCGTTCGGGCCGGTGGCAGGCGTGCGGCTCGGCTGCAAGGCGGTGTTTTCCGGCCATGACGGGGCAGCCTATCCGGCCAATGGCTGGCTCGGGCGCGTCATCAACGCCAATGGCGAGCCGATCGACGGCAAGGGGCCGTTGCCGCGCGGCATCGATCCTTATCCTTTGCGGCAATCGCCGCTCGCCGCGCATGATCGCGTGCGCGTGGGCGCGCCGATCGATCTGGGCGTGCGCGTGCTCAACACGTTCACGACGATCTGCGAAGGCCAGCGCATGGGCATCTTTGCCGGCTCGGGCGTCGGCAAGTCGGTGTTGATGTCGATGCTCGCGCGCAATACCGAAGTCGACGTCGCCGTCATCGGGCTCATCGGCGAGCGCGGCCGCGAAGTGCAGGAATTCATCACCGAGTATCTGGGCGAAGCGGGGTTGAAGCGCGCCGTGGTGGTGGTTGCGACCTCCGACGAAGCGGCGCTGATGCGCCGGCAGGCGGCGTACCTCACCATGGCTTTGGCGGAATTTTTCCGCGACCAGGGCAAGCGTGTCCTCTGCATGATGGACAGCCTCACGCGCTTTGCCATGGCGCAGCGCGAGATCGGCCTCGCCATCGGCGAGCCGCCGACGGCCAAGGGGTATCCGCCGACCGTGTTCACGGAATTGCCGCGATTGCTGGAAAGAGCGGGACCTGGAACGCCTTCTACAGGTTCCGTTACCGGACTCTTTACCGTTTTGGTCGAAGGTGATGATCACAATGAGCCGATTGCGGATGCCGTGCGCGGCATTCTCGATGGGCACATCGTGATGGAGAGAGGCATCGCCGAAAGGGGACGCTATCCGGCGGTCAACGTGCTCCGCTCCATCTCGCGCACCATGCCAGGCTGCGTGCCGGAGGATTTTCGGCCGGTGCTCGCCAAGGCGCGCGAACTGATGTCGGTCTTTTCCGACATGGAGGAACTGATCCGGCTGGGGGCATACCGCAAGGGATCGGATCCTCTGGTAGACCGGGCGATAGCCATGAATCCCGCGCTGGAAGCGTTCCTCAGCCAGCAACGGGAAGAGAAGACGACGATAGCCGACGGCTACAACATGCTGGAGGCCATCGTGAGCATGGCAGACGCGCCGACGGGCTGATCAGGCGGACGTCCGCCGGCCCGGGTGACTTGATGGGGTAAGGAGTACAAGTCGTGAAGTCGCGCAGCGAGAGCCTCATCAGGCTCAAGAAGTTCCAGGTGGACGAGAAGCGAAGGCAAGTCACGCAGATCGAGATGATGATCGCCGACTTCGAGCGCATGGCGTCGGACCTCGACCAGCAGATCGAAATCGAGCACCAGAAGACCGGCATCTCGGATGTGGCGCATTTCGCCTATTCGACCTTCGCCAAGGCCGCGCTGACGCGCCGCGACAACCTTCTGGCTTCGGCCCATAACATGAAGGAAAAGCTGGAAACGGCGCAGGACGACCTGGCCGAGGCCATCGAAGACCTCAAAAAAGTGGAATTGCTCGACCAGCGCGAACACCAGCGCGAGGCCGCCGAGCAGAACAAGCTCGAGCAGGACGAATTCGACGAGATCGCCAGGCTGCGCTTCCGCCAGCAATAGGAATCTTTACCGCGAGATGACGAAGGCCCGCGCCGAACGGCACGGGCCTTTTGTGCTTTTGGGCGTTCCAGGCAAGCTGGGCCCCGGCTCAAGGCCGGGGAGGACGCGTTGATGGATTGAGCCAAACCCTCAATCTTGGAGACTTCATCTTCACCCTAACCGCGAGTCCTCCCCGGATTTAATCCGGGGTCCAGCTTGGATTCTTGATCCGCGCGAGGAATCCTCACCCGTTCGGATTGACCACGAGCCGCTGGGCGTCGCGTTCCTGCGGATAGGTGTCCTTGTTGAACTGCGGCTGCTGGTCGAGCTGTTCCTTGGTGGCATTGAGGAACAGGTAGCGCTGGTTGTTGGCATCGACCGCGAACTGCAGGTTGTCGAAGCCCACCGCCACCGGCTTGCTGCCGACGCCGAGGAACCCGCCGACATCGACGACCACCGCATCGATCTTGCCGTCGGCATCGACGACGAGGTCGCCGATCGTGCCGATCTGCTCGTCGTTCTGGCCAAAGACGCCGATGCCCTTGAGATCGTCGGCGGTGAGGGTCGCCTCATCGAGCGGCTGCATCTTCGAAGGATCGGGCGCCTTGCCGGCCTCCGGCCGGTCGGTGGTCAGGTCGGGCGAAATGTTGGTGGTGTCGTTGGCGTTGGGCGTAACGGCGGCGTCCGCGCCCGGGGCCTCGGCAGCCGGAGCCGGTGCGGGCGTCATGGCGCTGCCGGCATCGTTGCTGCTGGGGCCGGCGTCGCCGAGCGGCGGCGTGGCCTCGCTGGCATCGGGCGGCCAGATGAAATCGGGGGCGGTCGCGAGATCGTCCTTGGTCGTCGTCATTACGGCACGATTGCTGCCGTCCGCGGCGGTGGACCATTGCAGGTCGGCATAGGGCACGGCGACGTTCTTTTCGCCAACGCCGAGAAAGCCCCCGACGCCGACGATCACCGCGGCGATGGTGCCGTCGCTGTCGAGCACAAGGTCATTGATGTCGCCGATCACCTCGGCATCGTCGCCTGTGCCGGTATAGACCTTGGTGCCCATGACGCGGCTGGCGAGGCTGTCATTGTCGGCAGGCGTATAGCCCTGCGAGAGGGTGAAGGTCTGGGCGCCGTCGATGCCGCCGACCGGCGGCAGCGCGCTATCGGCGGGCGGCGCGGCAGGTGGCGTTGCGGGCGCGGACTCCTGGGCGAGCGCCCCGGTCGAGAGCAGCGCGACGAGCGCAGTCGTGGTCAGCAAGGTGCGGATCATGGAATACTCCAGGGGTTCGTCTCTCGGATTTTTGGCGGCCCGCAGCCAGGGCCATCGTGCCGCCGCTGAAAGGGAACGCCGCTTGCCGACAGATGTTCCCGACCCCGGAATCCTCGCATCGAAATGAAAGGCCGGCTCCTTTCGGAACCGGCCTTTTTCGCCTCCCTGGCGGTTTTCGTTGGGGATGCGCCTCCCCATTGACGGCAACGATAGCGCACAATCCGGGGCAGGGCACCGGCAAAGCCTTGCTGCGGTTAAGCCGGTCCTAACCGGGCGCGATCCCGTTCAGTAGGTCTTCATCGCCACGTGGTCGATGCCGGCCTCGACGAAGGGCTCGCCGAAGACGGAAAAGCCCAGCTTTTCGTAGAGTCCCAGCGCATCGCGCTGGGCGGAAAGATAGAAGCGCGACTGCCCGTTCCGGCGCGACAGGTCCATTGCATATTGCATCATCGTGCGGGCAACGCCCTTGCCCCGCCAATCCTTGCGCACGGCGACGCGGCCGATCTTGGCGTGCTCGCCCATGTCGACGATGCGCAACACGCCGACGACGTCGCCCTCGGCGATGGCTACGACATGGATGGCGCCGGCATCGTATTCGTCGCGCTCGATCGCTTCGGGGACGTTCTGCTCAAGAACGAAGACGGCGTGGCGCAGGGCGAACCCGGCGCCGCCGAGCATGCTGGAAAACGGTACGGCGAGGGGAGTGATGGTTGGTTCGGCAGCCATGGGTCGGGTCTGGCAAAGAAAACGATGGCGACCATAGACCAGGCGATGACGGTTTTCATCTATTCATCCGGTTGTTCGTGGAGATAGGCGTAGACGCCTTCGATCTCGGCGTCGGTGAGGTGGGTGAGGTCGCCTCGCGCGATTTCGGTCATGAGGCCGACTTCGCGCCCGCCGGCGGCGATGCCGGTGCGCATGAGCCGCTTGAAGTCGGCGAAATCGTAGGCGGCGACCATCGGCTGCAGGGCCGGGGCCTTCACCACCCAGCCGTCGTCGGTCTCGACGTCGAGCTTGTGGCAGGAGGTGCAGACCGCGCCGACGACGTAGCGGCCGAGTTCGGCAGGCGAGCCGTCCGGCCGGTGGAGTGGTGGATCGTCGGCAGGCGTAACGAGATCGGCCGAGAAGGTTACCTTGCCGGCAACGAGCGCAACGCGGCCGAGCGGACCCCATTGCGTCTCGCCGACGGCGGACGGCTTTTCGGGCAGGCTGCGCAGGTAGGCGAGGATGCGCGCCACGTCGTCGTCGGCGAGGTTGGTCAGCGCCAGAGCCGGCATGGCGATGGTGCTGGTGCCGTCCCGCTTGATGCCGTGACGCAGCAGCCGCAGCAGTTCGTCGTCGGAATAGTGCGGAATTTTCTCGGTGAGATTGGGGGCAACGAGCGTTCCGACATTGTCGACGGAAAGCAGCACGTTGCCGCTTTCCTTGTGGCAGCCCAGGCACCCGACGGCCTCGGCCAGCCGCTTGCCTTCGGTCGCCATTTGCGCATCGGGCGCTACGCGCAGCGGCGCGAGCGGCACGGCATAGCCCTGCCGCAGCCGCATCTCGGACAGGCCGAAGATCGTCGCGGCAGCAACGAGCACCAGGACGAGCAGGCCGGCAAAACCGAAGCCGGCGATCTTCTTCAACAAGGCCATGACGTCTTCCTCCATGGGCGCGGCGGCGCCCCGGCTACGGGTGGTTGCAGGCGGATTGGATGGCGCGGACGCTAGGGCCTTGCCGAGGCAACGGCAATCAGCGATTTTGCTCTGCCGTTCACCGGATTTGCAGAATGGGGCAGCCCTTCGACTGGAACGACCTCAAGGTCTTGCTTGCCGTCGCCGAAACCGGAACGACGCTGGCGGCGGCCAAACGCCTGCGCCTGAGCCAGACGACGGTGGCGCGCCGTGTCACGGCGATGGAAGCGGCGCTCGGCCTTGCTCTCTTCGAAAAGCGCCCGCAAGGCTATCTGGCAACGGACGCGGCGCGGGCCCTGCTGCCGGCTGCCGAAGCGGCGCGGCAGGCCGTGGAGAAATTCACGGCGGCAGCCGCGGCTGGGCAGCGGACGTTGAGCGGCAGCGTCAGGCTTGCCACCAACGTCACCTTCGCCAACCACGTCATCGAGCCGGCGATCGTGGCGTTCCGCGCCCGGCATCCGGATATCGACGTCGAAATCCTCGCCGAAGATCGCATCGTCGATATCGCGGCGGGCGAGGCCGACATCGCCCTGCGGGCCGGAGCCAAGCCCGTGCAGGCCGAACTCTTCGGGCGGCGGCTCGCCGGCGACAGCTGGAGCGTTTATTGCAGCCGCGCCTATGCCGATGCGCATGGCATGCCGGCGAGCATTGCCGATCTGGCCGGCCACCGCTGCATCGGGCTTGCCGCCAGCGTGCCGGCGAACCCGCTTGCCGATTGGGTGCGGGCGAACTTTCCGGCCAAATCCGTAGTGGTCCGGCGCGACAGCATCGAGGGCGTGCTCGCCAGCATTCGCAACGGCACCGGCATCTGCCTGATGTCGGATTTCATCGGCTATGGCGATACCGGGCTGGTGAAGTGCTTTTCGGCCGAGATCGACATGGATGGCGAGGTGTGGCTGCTGACGCACGAAAGGCTGCGGCAGGTGCCGCGCGTCAAGGCGCTGTTCGATTTCCTCAGCGCGTGGTTCCGGCAGCGGACGGCGGCGGCCTCCACGCCAGGGCACGGAAACAGGGACGTCAAACAGCCCTGACTTCGGCGAGCCGCCTTTTGGAGTAATCATCGTCCCAGCAGACGGCAGCTTCCCAGGCGGCTGACGCCTGCGCGGCAATGTCATAGGCAGCGTCTTCGAGCCCGGCCGCATTGTGCGGCAGTGCCAGGTCGAGGTCGGGGACGTCGACATGCGATTCATCCCAGTCGATCAGTGCAACCCTCTCGGCAGTGATGCGGATGTTCCTGGGATTGGGGTCGCCATGAACGACAGAGGTCGGGCGCCCCGCCAGCCGCGACCAGGCTGCCCGGCATCGCGCCACGCCTTCGGCCGGCATGGCGGTAAGGTCGATCCTGGTTCCGGTGTCGGCGGAGAGCAGGTCCGTCGACGAGCGCCAGCCCGGCCGTTGCGGCCAGCCTTGCGTCAGGCGATGCACCTCACGCAGCGTCTCGGCTACGCGACGCCAGTCGTCTTCCGTTTCGGGCGGGCCGCCCTCTACGTATTGCATCACGACGAGGCCGTCGACGAACAGCCGCCCGTCTTTTGTCGGGATCGGCGCCGGCACGGTCAGGCCCTGGCGGTCGAGGTGCTGGAGAAGCCTGGTCTCCCAGCCGAGATCGGCGTCGCTGCGTCTGCCGAGGCGGGCGACCGCAAGCCGCCCGTCGATCCGCACGCTCCACACGTCGTTGGCAACCCCGCCCGTCAGCGGCTCCAGGCGGGTGACATCGTCACCCCAATGTTCCAGTGCGTCCCATGTCATTGGGCCTAGATATTACCAATCGTCTTGAGGCGCACGCGCGGATGCACCTCGTTCTGGCTCATGACGACGGTCTGCGGGCGGAAGCGCTCGATGATGGCGCGCACATGCGGGCGGATCGAGGGTGAAGTGATGAGCACCGGCAGTTCGCCCATCTGGGCGGCGTTCTCGAAGCCCTGCTGCACGCCGGTGATGAACTGCTGCAGGCGCGACGGCGCCATGGCGAGATGGCGCTGGTCGCCCTCGCCGACCATGGCCTCGGCGAAATCGCGCTCCCATTGCGGGGAGAGCGTCAGCAGCGGCAGATTGCCGTCCGGTCCGAGATTGGCGGCGCAGATCTGGCGGGCGAGGCGCGAACGCACGTGCTCGGCGATCATCTGCGTCGACCGGCCGGAGCCCGCGACCTCGGCGATGCCTTCGAGGATGGTCGGCAGGTCGCGGATGGAGATGCGCTCGTTGAGCAGCGTCTGCAGCACGCGCTGGATGCCGGAAATGGTAATCGAGCCGGGGACGATATCCTCGACGAGCTTCTGCTGCTCCTTGGAAAGGCCCGACAGGAGCGTTTGCACATTGGCATAGCTCAACAGGTCGGAGACGTTGGCCTTCAGCACTTCCGTCAGGTGCGTCGAAATCACCGTCGAGGGATCGATGATCGAATAGCCGCGCAATTCGGCTTCGTCGCGCAGGGCGACGTCGATCCAGGTGGCGGGCAGGCCGAAGGTCGGCTCGGTCGTGTGGTGGCCGGGCAGGGTGATCTCGCGGCCCATCGGGTCCATGATCATGAGCTGGTTGGCGTAGATCTGGCCGCGGCCGGCCTCCACTTCCTTGATCTTGACCGTGTAGTCGTTGGGCTCGAGCTGCATGTTGTCGAGGATGCGCACCGGCGGCATGACGAAGCCGAGCTCGGTGGCAAGCTGCCGGCGCAGCGCCTTGATCTGCTCGGTGAGACGATCGGTGCCGGAATCGTCTTCCTTGACCAGTTGCAGCAGGCCATAGCCGAGTTCGAGCTTCAGTTCGTCGATCTTGAGGCTGTCGCTGATCGGCGTTTCATCGACGCCTGCGGCCGGTGCCGTGCTGGCGGCCTTGGCGGCTTCGGCGACGGCGGTGTCGAGCGCCTTTTGCGCCTTGGTGCGGGTCGAACGCCAGGCGAGATAGCCGACGCCGCCCGCAACCGCGGCGAAGGGGATGAACGGCATGCCCGGCAGCAGGCCCATCAAGGCCATGACGCCGGCGGCCATGCCGAGCGCCTTGGGATAGCCGGTGAACTGGGCGGCGAGCGCCTTGTCGGCCGAACCGGTGACGCCGGCCTTGGAGACCAGCATGCCGGCGGCGGTGGAAACGATCAGCGCCGGGATCTGCGAGACGAGGCCGTCGCCGACGGTCAGCAGGGTGTAGTTGTTACCGGCCTCCTGGAAGGAGAGGCCTTCCTGCATGACGCCGATGATCATGCCGGCGATGATGTTGATGAAGGTGATCAGCAGGCCCGCAATGGCGTCGCCGCGCACGAACTTCGAAGCGCCGTCCATGTTGCCGAAGAAGGCGCTTTCCGATTCCAGCGTCTGGCGGCGTGTGCGGGCGGTCGCCTCGTCGATGAGGCCGGCGGAGAGGTCGGCGTCGATCGCCATCTGCTTGCCGGGCATGGCGTCGAGGTTGAAGCGTGCCGCGACTTCCGCGATGCGCCCCGAACCCTTGGTGATGACGACGAAGTTGACGATGATGAGGATGGCGAAGACGACGACGCCGATGACGAAATTGCCGCTCATCACGAAGTGGCCAAAGGCCTGGATGACGTGGCCGGCGGCGTCGGTGCCGGAATGGCCGTTGGCAAGGATCAGGCGCGTCGAGGCGAGGTTGAGCGCCAGGCGCATCATCGCCGCGATCAGCAGAACGGTCGGGAAGGACGAGAATTCCAGCGGCGTCTGGATGAACAGGGCCGTCATCAGGATGAGGACGGAAAAGACGATGGAAATGGCCAAGAGCACGTCGAGCAGCATTGCCGGCATCGGCAGGATGAGCACGACGATGATGGCCATGACGCCGAGCGCCAACACGATGTCGCCGGAGCGGAAGACATCGACGATCTCGTTGAGACGCGGCAGCTTGAAGGCAGGAATACGCGGGCCGGAACTCGGAACGTCAGTCATGGTTTGGGCTCCGGGAACCGGGGAAAGAGCGGTCAGACCCTGCTCTGGTCACCCTTGCGGGGCTTCGCAGCCGGTCAGCGCTTGCGCTGACGGAGGGCGCCAGTGGCGCCATCCGAGGCAAGAAGGCCATGAGAGCTGCGCTCGAATGGCTGGTTGGGAGGGGGGTGAAACGACCCGGATATCTCATCACGCTGCGCTCGAGCGCTGCTCGCCGGGGCCGGGGACGGCAAGACCCTCGTCGGCGTACTGGTTGAGCTTGTTGCGGAGCGTGCGGATCGAGATGCCGAGGATGTTGGCGGCATGCGTGCGGTTGCCGAGCACGTGGTCGAGCGTATCGAGGATCAGGTCGCGCTCGACATCGGCGACGGTGCGGCCGACCAGCGTGCGCGACACGCTCTCGGCGGCAGCGGCAGCGGCAGCCTGCGCGGCAACGCCGCCCTGGCGCACGGCGTCGGCAAGGCCGGTGCCGTCGGGCATGGCGATGGCTTCCGGACCGATGACGTCGCCCATGGCGAGCAGCACGGCGCGGTGCAGGGTGTTTTCCAGTTCGCGGACATTGCCGGGCCAGGGCGCGCGCTTCAGCGCCTCGCGCGCCGCGTCCGACAGCGTGCGCGGCGGCAGGCCGTTGGCCTTGGAATATTTGGCTACGAAATGATCCGACAAAGCCGCGATGTCGCCCGGGCGCTCGCGTAGCGGCGGCAGTTTCAGGTTGACGACGTTGAGGCGGAATAAGAGGTCCTCGCGGAAACTGCCTTCGCGCACGGCCTCGGCGAGGTTGCGGTTCGAGGTCGCAAGGATACGGATATCGACGGCGACCGGCTTGGTGCCGCCGACGCGATCAATCAGCCGCTCCTGGATGGCGCGCAGGAGCTTGGCCTGCAGGCGGATGTCCATTTCCGAGATTTCGTCGAGCAGGAGCGTACCGCCATTGGCCTCCTCGAACTTGCCGATGCGGCGGGCAACGGCGCCGGTGAAGGCACCCTTCTCGTGACCGAAGAGTTCGCTTTCCAAGAGCGCTTCGGGAATGGCGGCGCAGTTGATGGAAATGAACGGGCGATGGGCGCGCTTGGAATGGGCGTGGATATATTTCGCCATCACTTCCTTGCCGGTGCCGCTCTCGCCGGTGACGAGCACGCTCGCTTCCGAGCCGGCGATCTGGTCGGCCAGTTGCACGACGCGCGCCATGGAAGGGTCGCGAAACAGGAAGTCGCTGGATTCGCGCGCCACCGCCGCAATCACCGCCGCGATCAGTTCGGCATCGGGCGGAAGAGGAATATATTCCTTGGCGCCGGCGCGAATGGCATTGACGGCGGCCGCGGCGTTGGTTTCGGTGCCGCAGGCAACGACCGGCACGGCGATCCGTTCGGCTTCGAGCCCGGCGATCAGCCCGGAAATGTCGGCCATGACGTCGACGAGCAGCAGGTCGGCGCCGCGTCCGGCGCGCAGGCTCGCCAGCGCGATCTCGACCGATGGCGCATGCGCGACCTTGGCGCCGCCCTGCATGGCGAGTTTGGTGGCTTCCGAGAGCTGGCCTTCAAGGGCCCCGACGATGAGCAGACGCATGGGCGTTCTCCTAAGCGGCCTTGATGATTTCGGTCATGGTGACGCCGAGCCGGTTCTCGACGAGAACGATCTCGCCGCGCGCCACCAGGCGGTCGTTGACATAGATCTCGATCGCCTCGCCGACCTGGCGATCGAGCTCGACGACGGTGCCGACATCCATGCGCAACAGGTCGGCGACCGGCATGCGGGTGCGCCCGAGCACGACCGAGATGCGCACCGGCACGTCGAACACGGCTTCGAGGTCGGCGGCGGTGCGCTCGCCCGTGGGCGGCATGTCGCCTTCGGCGATGGAGGCGGCCATTTCCTCGAGGCTCAGGTCTTCGGGATTGCTCATCGGTCAGGCTCCAGTGCCGCCATGGGCGGCGAGATAGGCAGAGATGCGGGCATCGATTTCGGCGGAGATGGCATCGACGTCGCGAACGAGGCCGCCGTCGACCCATTCCAGCCGGCAATTGCCCAGGTGCTGGTCGGGATCGCCCATCACCACCAGCCGTCCGGCAAAGCTCGACGTGGCCATGGCGGCGGTGGCGGTTTCCTTGACGGCGTCGGCGAGGTCAGGCGCGCAGCGGATGACGAGGTGCGGCACGCTGTCGAGGCCGGATAGGCATTCGCGCACCAGCGCCTCGATCTCGACCAGCGGCTCGCGTGCCATCAGGTTGTGGGCGAGCTTGCGGCCGACGCTGGCGGCAAGGCTCACCGCTTCGGTAAGGATTTCGGTGCGCGCATCGTCCATGGCCGCGGCCATTTCAACGGTGCGGCTGGCGAGCGCATTGGCGGCGGCGGCAAGCGCCTGGGCGGCGCGGGCATTGGTGCCGTTCTCGCCTTCGGCCAGGCCCTCGGCGCGCCCCTCGGCACGGGCCGCGGCCAGCATGTCGGCAAGCGCGCCTTCGGTCAGCACGCGGCGCTTTTCGCTGACATGGCCGAGGTCGAGATCGAAGGTGAAGCGGGCAGCGGCGGCACTCATCTCACATCACCATCTGCTCGTCGGCCTTGCCCTTGGTGATGATGATCTCACCCTTGGCGGCCAGGTCCTTGGCGTTGGAGACCATGCGGGCCTGGGCGTCGTCGACGTCCTTCAGGCGCACCGGCCCCATCGCTTCCATGTCCTCGCGCATCAGCTTGGCCGAGCGCTGCGACATGTTGGAAAGGAAGAAGTCCTTCACCTGTTCGTTGGCGCCCTTGAGGGCGAGCGCCAGGTCCTTCTTGTCCATCTTCTGCAGCAGCGTCTGAATGGCGGAATTCTCCAGCCGCGTCAGGTCCTCGAAGATGAACATCAGCGCCTTGATGCGCTCGGAGGCTTCGCGGTCGTTCTCCTCCAGCGCCGTCATGAAGCGCGCCTCGGTCTGGCGGTCGAAGGCGTTGAAGATTTCGGCCATCTGCTCGTGGCTGTCGCGGCGCTTGGTGGTGGAAAGCGTCGACATGAACTCGGTGCGCAGGGTGGTCTCGATCTTTTCGAGGATCTCCTTTTGCACCGGGTCGAGTCCGAGCATGCGCTGCACGACGTCGATGGCGAGGTTCTCGGGCAGGATGGAGAGCACCTTGGCGGCGTGCTCGTTGGCGATCTTGGAGAGCACGACCGCGATGGTTTGCGGATATTCGTTCTTCAGGTAATTGGCGAGAATGTCCTCCTGCACGTTGGAGAGCTTTTCCCACATGTTGCGGCCAGCCGGCCCGCGGATTTCCTCCATGATGGAATCGACGCGGTCCTGCGGCAGGAAGGAGAGCAGCAGGCGTTCGGTGGAGTCGGTATTGCCGGAGAGATTGCCCGTCGAGGAGATGTTGGTGACGAACTCGATCAGGAGGTCGTCGAGCATTTCCTGGGTGATCGGCCCCAGCCGCACCATGGCGCGCGACAACGACTTGATCTCGATCTCGTCGAGCTCGTCCCAGATCGGCTTGCCGTAATCGGGGCCGAGCGCCAACAGCAGCACGGCGGCCTTTTCGTCGCCGCTCAGCGTGCGCTGGTCGGCATTGGCACCGACGATCAGCTGCTTGCCGGGACTCTGGTTTTCGGAGGTTTGTGCGAGGGAAGCCACTTACGTCATGCCGCTGCGTTGGAGAGCCAGTCGCGCACGATCAGCGCGGCCTGCTTGGGGTTCTCGTCGACGAGCGCGCCGACGGTCTTGATGGTCTGGAGCTGCGCCTCGCCCATGGATTTGGCGCCGTCGATCCAGCCCGGGGGCTTGGCCTCGCCGTGCTCGTCGACGGGGTCGATGACTTCGGCGACGGGCGCCAGTTCGGCGCTGGGCGGCAGCGCAAGGACCTGCTTTTCCGGCGCCAGCACGCGCTTCAGCAGCGGGCGCATGATGAAGAGGATGAGGGCGAGCGAGATGATCAGCGTCACCACCATCTGGGCCCAGTTCATCAGGTCGTCGCGGGTGAAATCGAACAGGCCGGGGCCTTCCGTGCCGGGCTGGGCCAGTTCCGGCCGGTCGGCGAACTGCATGTTCACCACTTCCACCTGGTCGCCGCGCGTGGCGTCGAACCCCATGGCGGATTTCACCAAAGCCGTCAGCTGGTCGAGCTCGGCCTGCGGGCGCGGCTGATAGACGGAATTGCCGTTGGCATCGGTCGTATAGACGCCGTCGACCACCACGGCCACCGACAGGCGCTTGATGCTGCCGGCTTCGCTGACCGCCGTTTCGGTGGTCTTGGAAATCTCGTAATTGGTGGTTTCCTCGGTATTGGTCTGCTGCTCGTTGGAATTGGTCGAGCCGCCGGCATTGGGCGTTGCGCCGGGCAGTTCGTTGGCAACCGTCACGCCCTGGTCGGTGGCGCCGTGGGTCGAGGTATTGTTGAGGTCGCGCGTCTGGGTTGAGCGCACCACCTGCCCATCGGGATCGAACGTCTCGGAGGTCTTGGTCGAGCGATCCATCGAGAGCTCGGCCGAAACCTGCACGCGGGCGCGGCCGGCGCCGACGACGTTGTTGAGCAGGTCTTCGATACGCGTCTTGAAGCGCCCTTCGAGACCAGCCAGGCGCTCGTCGACCTGGCCGGAGAGCAGCGAGGCCGGATCGTCGTCGCCGCCCGCGGCCAGCAGCCGGCCGGAATCGTCGACGATGGAAACGCGGTTCGGCGTCATGCCTTCGACGGCCGAGGCAACGACGTGCTGGATGGCGTTGATCTCGCCATTGGACAATTCGCCCCGCACCGCCAGCACGATCGAGGCGCTGGGGTCGGTCTTGTCGCGCTGGAACAGCGGGCGTTCGGGCAGGACCAGATGCACGCGCGCGCTCTTGATGCGGGCGAGCGAGGAAATGGTGCGGGCCAGTTCGCCTTCGAGCGCGCGCACATTGTTGATGTTCTGCACGAAACTCGTGGCGCCGAGCGTGTTCTGCTGGTCGAAGATTTCGTAGCCGACCTGGCCGCGCGTCGGCAGGCCGTCGCCGGCCAGCGTCATGCGCACGGTGGTGATCTGGTCGCGCGGGATCATCACCGTATCGCCGTCGCCGCGCAGTTCGTAGGCCACGCCCATCGACTGTAATTCCTGCACGATCGCCGAGGAATCATCGAGCGACAGGTCGGTATAGAGCGGGGCCAGTTGCGGGCTCGAAGCCCGCATGACGAGAAACCCGAAAAACCCTAACATCAAGACCGCGACGACAGCCATCGCGGCAACCCGGGCAAGCCCCAGGCGGTTGAGAAACTGATATAAATTTTCCACGCCGAGCCCCAACGGCTTAAACTGGGCAAAAATTACCGGGCTGATGGTAAACATTGTCTTAACCGGCGATTGCAGAATGCGAGGGGTCGGCAAAAAATGCCGGGTAACAGCAGGAAATCACCATGTTGAAAGTTCTGGGGCGGATCACGTCGATCAATGTCCGCAAGGTCTTATGGGCGCTGGACGAGCTGGACCTCGCCTTTGAGCGCGAGGATTGGGGCATGCCCCTGCGCGACCCGAAAGTGCCGGAATTCCTGGCGCTCAACCCCAACGGGCAGGTGCCGGTGCTGATCGATGGCGATTTCGTCCTGTCCGAATCGAATGCCGTGCTCGTCTATCTCGCCGAACGCGAGAACGGCCGTCTGCTGCCCGAACCGCTCAGGGAGCGGGCGCGGGCGCTGCAATGGCTGAGCTGGCAGGGCACGGAACTCTCGACCACCTGGGGCTATGCGTTCCTGGGCCTGGCGCGGCGCTCGCCCGGTTATGACGATGCCGACAAGATCGCGGCCTCGATCGCGCGCTGGCAGCCGAAGATGCAGATTCTCGAAGGCCAGTTGCAGAAATCCGGCGACTACGTTGCGGGCGATGCTTTCAGCATTGCCGACATCGCGCTCGGCCTTTCCGTCCATCGTTGGTTTTCAACGCCGTTCGACAAGCCCGACCTGCCAATCGTCGAGGCCTATTACCGGCGCCTGCTCGGGCGGCCTGCCGGAGCGAAATACATGACGAAGGAAATGGGGTGAGTTCACCCCCTCATCCGGCGCTGCGCGCCACCTTCTCCCACCAGGGGGAGAAGGATGGCTGTGGCACAATCTCGCCGCATCTCCCCCTCTCCCCTCGTGGGAGAGGGTGCCCGAAGGGCGGGTGAGGGGGCTTTGATGCGAAAGCAAAACCCGCCCGGGATGTGGGGCGGGTTCTGGAACGCCATCGGGAGGAGGGCGAAACCGGTGAGTTTTGTCTGGTCGCGTTTTCGAACCGGAAAAGTGGCATCCACTTTTCCTGAAAACGCTCTAACCTTCGCGGTAATGCTGGATCCAGGTGGTCCTGAGGCCCGCAAGGCCGTGCTTGTCGATGGCTGCCTGCCAGTTGAGGAACTCGTCGACACTAAGCGTATAGCGGTCGCATGCCTCTTCCAGGCTGAGCAGCCCGCCGCGGACCGCGGCCACCACTTCGGCCTTGCGCCGGATCACCCAACGCCGCGTATCCTTCGGCGGCAGATCGGCGATCGTCAGTGGGCTGCCATCGGGCCCGATAACGTACTTAACGCGTGGACGCATCTGTACGGTCATTTTACTCTCTACTGAACCTGACCATATGTGTCTTACGCTAACCCGCCGCGCTTAAAATTTGCCTAAGGCGAAACTTACAAGCGGTTAAGAGTTTGAAGGCGGAATTTATCGAGATTTTTCGGAGTAAATGCAGGAACGCGTCATTGGGGCGATGGACGCGGCACTACTGGCTTGCCCGGCAAGCATGGCAATGACGGTGTGGTTAGATTGGAGATGTTGCCAAGAGAAGACCGGGATTAAATCCGGGGAGGACGTGGTGAGGGACGGAGCAGGCTCGATAGCCCCTGCTCGACTTCACCCCCCTCCCAACCTCCCCCGCAAGGGGGGAGGTGCCGCTCAGCGTATAGGGAGAGGACAGAGCAACAGCCGCGATGAACGCCCTCCCCCTTGCGGGGAGGGCTGGGGAGGGGGTGAGACCAAGCAGGGTCTCTCCATTTCCCTCAATCCCACAACGAGTCCTCCCCGGCCTCGAGCCGGGGCCCAGCTTACTTGCCGTCCCAAGACGACAGTTCTATCCCCGTCAGTCGGGGACTTTGACCGAGCTGACGTCCGAGAGCTTGATCTGGTTCTGCCCGACGGTCAGCACCGGCTCGTCGCCGGAAAGATTGACGCCAGTGACGATGCCGACTGTCTTGGTGCTGACGGTCACGTCCTTGCCGGCGAGGTTCTTGCCGTCGATGGTGATGGAATAGGTGCCGTCCGGGCACTGGATGCCGGCCGAGCTCACGCCGTCCCAGACGAACTGGCCGGGGCCCGACGAGAGCGAGCCGTTCTCGGAGTAGACGACGTTGCCGTTGGCGTCCTTGATGGTGATGGTGGCGTCGGCCGCCTGCGCCTCGGCGGTGAAGGCCCATGCCGCCTTGCCGTTGATCAGCTCGCTCCGATCGCCGTTGGCGGTGACTTCCTTGCCGATATAGCTCACGGCATTGATGTTGGTGGAGTTCTGGCTCGACGTCATCAGCGCCTGCAGGAACTCGTTGGTCTTCAGCTGCTGCTCGACGCCGCTGAACTGCACGAGCTGCTCGGTGAACTGGTTGGTGTCGAGCGGATCGAGCGGGTTCTGGTTGCGCAATTGCGTCGTCAGGATGGACAGGAACGTGTCGAAATTGCCGGCGAGCGTTGCGCCAGACGCGCCCAATCCATTCATGCCCGATCCGGAATTGCCCGAAACGCCACCGACAGCCATGAAGACCTCCTAAACGAATAGATTGACGCCGCCGGCCGAAATCGTGCCGCGGTAAAGCGTGGGGGCGGGCTCGGCCGCATCGACCGCATTGGCCGTCTCGCCGCCGCTGAAGGTGCTATGGCCGCCCGGTTGCTGCTGGCCGCCATCGGGCCGCGCGAACGGGTTCTGCCGCAATGAAAATTCGAGGCTCGGCTTGTTGCCGTCGAGGCCGGCCTGGGCCAGCGCCTTTTCGAGGCTCGACTGGTCGCGCTGCAACAGGTCCAGCGTTTCGGCCTTATCGACCGTCATGCGGGCGCTGACATTGCCGGAATTGTCGACATGCATGTGCACATCGATGCGGCCGAGCTCGGGCGGATCGAGCCGGATCTGGAAGCGGCTTTTGCCATTGTGCACCTGCCGGACCATCTCGAAGGCGAGGTGCGGCATGTTGATCTGCGGGTTGGCCTGGTAGGCCGCAGCGGGGCCGCGCAATTGCGGGGCGCCATCGATCTTGCCCGTCGACGCCTGCGTGGCCGGCTGCGTTATCGCATCGACGCCATCCGCCGGTTGCTGGCTCGACGTATCGGCCGCGGCATCGGCCTTGGCATCCATGCGCGCCGCCGCGATCCGCTCGGCGTGCTTGGTCTCGTTCGGCTTCTTGTGGTCGGGCTTTTCGGCTCTGTCGCCGGCAGGAACGGGTTTGCTGTCCGCAACTTCCACTTTCGACGGCTTAAGGCTCGGCGCCGCCAGGTCCGGCGTTGCATTGGCGGCGGCGCTGAGCCCGACCTTGCCGTTGACGAGCGCGTCGAGCTTCTTGGCCGTGTCGGTATTGGCGAGCTTCAGTTCGGCATCGAAGCCGAGCTTTGCGAGATCGTCCTTCGACAGCCCGCCCTCGAGCTTGTGCGCCAGCGCATCGAGCCGGCGCGTCAGGTCGGCCACGGCCTTCTGCGCATTGGCGTCGACGGCGCCGAGCGGCTCGGTGAGGTTCTTGTCGAGCGCTCGCGCCAGGCTTTCGGTCTTGCCGGCCAGCTGGTCGATCAGCGTATTGCCGCCGCTGCCCGCCGTGCCTGGCGCCATCGGTGCATCGGGATCGAACCCCAGGAGATTTGAGAGATCGGCCACCGCCGCATCGAGCTTTTGCAGCAACGCCGGGTCGGGCGTCTGCCCCGATTGCAGCGCCGTATCGAGCTGGCTCAGGAGATCGACGAAGGCGGCGAGCGGATCGGCATCGTCGTCCTTGTCGTCGTCGCCGTCCTTGGCCCCGGCCTTGTGGGCGGCCTTGGCGTCGGAGGCCAGAGCCGTGCTGCCCGTCATCGGGTTGGCCAGCGGGTCGATCTTGCCGTTCGTGCCTGTCGTACCGTCGCCGTCGCCGGTGCCGCCGAGCCCGGCCGTAGCACCCGCGAGCAGCGCATCGAGGATGGCGGCGAAGGCGGCGAGCGGACTGCCCGCTTCAGCCTTGCCGGCCTTGCCGGCGCGGCCTTCTACGGCGTTGGGGGCGGCCGCTCCGCCCTGGATGATGGTCAGATGTGAAGACACGGCGCTTATGCACTCTGATGGACTGGTCCACCTATCGTGATGCAAGCGCTTTGCCAATCTGCCGTAAGCGTTACATCTCAATCACTTACGTCGACCAAACTACCGTCTGCTCCCGCCTCTCCGGCAAAAACCGCATACCCCTCCGGCAAATCCTGCCGGGTCGCGGCGATTGCCGCCATGGCCCCGCCATGTTAAAGCGCCGCCATCCGCTGGCCCTTGACCCCAACCGGATGCAGAAGAGATGTTGAATTCGCTTGATATCGCCAAGCGCCCCGAGGACACGCGCGTCGTCGTCGCCATGTCCGGGGGCGTCGATTCCTCCGTCGTTGCGGGCCTGCTCGCCCGGCAAGGCTATGACGTCGTCGGCGTCACCCTGCAGCTTTACGACCATGGCGAAGCCACGCACCGCAAGGGCGCGTGCTGTGCCGGCCAGGACATCCACGACGCCCGGCGCGTCGCCGCGGCGCTGAACATCCCGCACTACGTCCTTGATTACGAGCAGCGCTTCCGCGACGCCGTTATCGAACCCTTCGCCAATGCCTATAGGCAGGGCGAAACGCCGGTGCCGTGCATTGCCTGCAACCAGTCGGTGAAGTTCGTCGACCTGATGGAGGTGGCCCAGGACCTCGGCGCCGACGTGCTCGCCACCGGCCATTACGTGCAGAGCAAAGCCGGGGAGGGCAGGCGCCACCTCACGCGTCCGGTCGATGGCGACCGCGACCAGACCTATTTCCTGTTTGCCACGACGCAGGCGCAGCTCGATTTCCTGCGCTTTCCGCTCGGCGGCATGACCAAGCCCGAAGTGCGCGCGCTCGCCCGCGAGTTCGGCCTCGAAATCGCCGACAAGCACGACAGCCAGGACATCTGCTTCGTGCCGCAGGGCAAGTATGCCGACGTCATCCGCAAGATGCATCCGGAAGCGCTCCAGGGCGGCGACATCGTCCATCTCGACGGGCGCGTGCTCGGCCGCCATGCCGGCGTCGTCAACTACACGATCGGCCAGCGCAAGGGGCTCGGCATCGCCGCCGCCGAACCGCTCTACGTCGTCGCCATCGAGCACCGCACGTCCCGCGTCGTCGTCGGCCCGCGCGCCGCGCTGATGACGCATACGGTGAAGCTCCGCGACGTCAACTGGCTCGGAACCGAAGCGCTTGAAGCGGCGGCCGGCGGCAACGGCCTGGCCGTGCAGGTCAAGGTGCGTTCCACCCGGCCCCCGCAGGAGGGCGTGGTCTTTTTGCGCAACGGCGAGGTGCATGTGACGCTGATTGCCGGCGAATACGGCATTTCGCCGGGCCAGGCCTGCGTCTTCTACGCCGACGACACCGCCACCTCGGAAGTGCTGGGCGGCGGCTTCATCGCCGAGGCCGTCCCGGCCGCTTTGGTCGCTTAGGAACTCTCAGGCATCCTGCTCTTGCCCCTCCCCAACCCTCCCCGCAAGGGGGAGGGTGTCCCTCAGAGTATGGGGCGAAAATCGAGCAACAAACTCGATGAGCACCTCCCCCCTTGCGGGGGAGGTTGGGAGGGGGGTGAAGTCAGCCCGGATGTCGACGTGTAACTCGTCCCCTCAACACATCTACCCTCTCACTTCTTCGGCACTTCCACCGTCGGGGCGCCGACGCGTGGCGCCGACAGCGTGCTGTAGATCGTCATGATCGCCAGGCCCAGTGCCACGATCACGGCCACGACGATGAAGATGCGCTGCCGCGTCAGGCTTTTTTGCCCGTTCCCGTCGCTCGTCATTGCCTGCGCTTCCTCCCTGGTCCAAAAATCTTCCCGCTCGCCCCAAGGATCATGGCCCGGCGAGCGTCCTATGGGCAAGACAGCGATAAGTGAACGACAAGGTGAGCGTGGACGCCATCGCCGCCATCGACGAACAGGTGAAGCGCGCCAGCCTCGGCGACGGCGAAGCTTTCGCCGCCGTCATCGCCCACCATTACGATTTCATCTATCGCACCGCCTACAAATGGTGCGGCATCAAAAGCGATGCCGAAGACGTGGCGCAGGACGTGTGCGTCAAGCTTGCCGGCATCATCCGGCAGTTCGACGGGCGCTCGGCGTTTTCCAGCTGGCTCTATCGCATCACGCTCAATGCCGTGCGCGACCGCCAGCGCGAGGCGGGCCGCAATCGCCGCCGCACCGATGCTTTGGCTCTGGTTTCGGCCGACGAAGCGCCGCCGGACCAGGAAGACGCGGTGGCCATGGGCGAATTGTGGGCGGCCGTCCGGCGCCTGCCGCCGCAGCAGCGCGATGCCGTGCTGCTCGTTTATGCCGAGGAGATGAGCCACGCGGAAGCCGGCGAAATCCTCGGCTGCAAGGAGGCCACGGTTTCCTGGCACATCCACGAAGCGAAAAAGACCCTGAGGGGGCTTTTATGAGCGACAACGACGATCGCCTGGCCGGGCTCTCCCGGCTCGAAATTCCCGAACCCGATGCGGCGGCGCGCCGGCGTGCGCTCCATGCCGCCATGTCCGCTTTCGCTGCGTCCGGTGAGCAAAAGCAGACATCGCCCCAAGGAAAATCCCTTGCCGAGCGTCTCAGGTCCATCCTCAAGCAAAAAAGGACTTGGATCATGGACGCGCGTATTCCCGTTGGCACCGCCGCCCTCGTGCTGCTGCTCCTGCCGCTCGGCTACCAGCTCTATTCGACCACGGCTTTGACGCCGCAGTCGCAAACGCAGGTCGCGGCCAGCCGCCATCCCGCCGTTGCGCCGCAGGCTGCCGACACCGCTGCTCCGGTCGCGGCCCCGGCCAAACCGGAAGCGGAAATGCAGGTCACCCAGCAGGCGCCGATGGCGGATCAATCCGTCATGGCCGAACCGGCAGTGCCGCCCGCCGCCGCGATGGCACCGATGCAGGAATCGGCGCGCGCCATGCCCAATGCCGATTTCTCCGCCAATATCGCGGCTCCCGCCTCGGCACCGCTGGCGCGCGAAAGCTTTGCGCCGCAGGTCCTGGCGCAGCAAACCATGCCGAGCGGCGACAGCTTCGCGCACTACGACGAGAATCCGGTCAAGGTCACGGCCGAGGCGCCGGTCTCGACCTTCTCCATCGATGTCGACACGGCCTCCTATTCCTATGTCCGGCGCATGCTCACGTCGGGCATCCTGCCCGAGCCCGATGCCGTCCGCATCGAAGAGCTCATCAACTACTTCCCCTACGACTATCCGGCTGCCGACAGCGCCGCCGAGCCGTTCAAGCCGTCGATCGCCATCATGCCGACGCCGTGGAACGACAAGACCGAGCTCCTGCGCATCGGCATCAAAGGCTACGAGCCGCCGGCTGCCGACATCAAGCCGGCCAATCTCGTCTTCCTCGTCGATACATCCGGCTCGATGGACGAGCCCGACAAGCTGCCGCTGTTGAAGCGCGCTCTGTCGCTGCTCGTCGACCGCATGGGCGACAAGGACACGGTGTCGATCGTTGCCTATGCCGGCTCGGCCGGTGTCGTGCTCGAGCCCACGCATGCCGACCAGAAGGCGAAAATCCTTACGGCGCTCGAAAACCTTTCGCCGTCCGGCTCGACCGCCGGCGCCGAAGGCATCGCGCTCGCCTATCAACTGGCCGAGCAGAGCCGCATCGCCGAGGGCACCAACCGGGTGATCCTTGCGACCGATGGCGATTTCAATGTCGGCATCGACGATCCCGACGCGCTCAAGACCTTCATTGCGCAAAAGCGCGATACCGGCATCACGCTTTCGGTCCTGGGCTTCGGGCAGGGCAATCTCGACGATGCGACGATGCAGGCGCTGGCCCAGAACGGCAACGGCAATGCGTCCTACATCGACAGCTTCAAGGAAGCCCGGAAAGTCCTGGTCAACGAGGTCGGCGGCACGCTCACGACCATCGCCCAGGACGTCAAGATCCAGGTCGAGTTCAACCCGGCGACCGTCTCGGAATACCGCCTCATCGGCTATGAAAGCCGCGCCCTCAACCGCGAGGATTTCAACAACGACAAGGTCGATGCCGGCGATGTCGGCGCCGGCACCACGGTCACGGCGCTCTACGAGATCACGCCCAAGGGCTCGGGCGGCGAACTGGTCGATCCGCTGCGCTACGGCAATGGCGAGCAAGCTTCCGGCAGCGGCAACGAACTCGCCTTCCTCAAGCTTCGCTACAAGCTGCCGGGCGAGACCGCGAGCAAGCTCATGGAAACCCCGGTCACGCAATCGCTTGCCGTCGATGACATCGCCAAGGCCTCCGACGACATGCGCTTTGCCGCCGCCGTCGCCGCCTTCGGCCAGTCGCTCAAGGACAGCGCCTACGGCACCATGCCCTTCGCCGAAATCGCCGACCTAGCCCGCGGCGCGCGCGGTCCCGACCCCGAAGGCTACCGCAGCGAATTCGTGCAACTCGCCGAAACCGCCGGCGCGCTGAAGGGCGGAAAGTAGCAAACAAGCTGGACCCCGGCTCACCTCTCCCCTCAGGGGAGAGGTCGGCGCGCAGCGCCGGGTGAGGGGTAAGCAAAGCAAGCTGGGCCCGGCTCAAGGCCGGGGAGGACCTGTTGATGGATCAAGCTAAAACACTCGATCTTGGAGTTTCCATCTCCATACCAACAACGAGTCCTCCCCGGCCTTGAGCCGGGGCCCAGCTTTCTTGCGAAGTTCTCGCTAACTTCCATCTCACGTCATGTTGGGTAATGACGGTTTTGAGAGGGCAAGGGAAATAAGCATCCATCCTGCTCTTTTCACCCCCTCCCAACTCCCCCGCAAGGGGGGAGGTGCCCCTCAGAGTGTTTTGCGAGATCGAGCCACATACTCGATGCAACACCCTCCCCCTTGCGGGGAGGGCTGGGGAGAGGGTGAGACCAAGCAGGGTCTGTCGATCCCCTCTCAATCCCTCCACCTGTTTCCCCGGCGAAAGCCGGGGCCCATCCCGGACGCTCTCCACCTTCCCCATCGCAGTGGTTGGAAAACAAGCTGGGCCCCGGCGCAAGGCCGGGGAGGACTGGTGGGGAGATGGAAGAAACTCACTGAGTTCGAGTTTTTAACTTCGATCCAACAACGAGTCCTCCCCGGCCTCCGAGCCGGGGCCCAACTTTCTTGCGAAGCTCCTCCGAACACCCAAAATCTATCCCACTTATCCCCGCCCTGAAAACCTGTGGCATACTCCTCCCCGTTCCCGCCGACAGCACGCGGTGCCGACGAAGCGCCGGGCGGGAAGACGGGGAGCTCGGGGTCGCCTGGGCTTGCGCGTGGATGCCGAGGACCGGCCGGGACGTGCCGGCGGCAAGGTGG